>JAEEGK010009769.1_pt1 | contig 22301 bp, 17 predicted proteins | sample 8958771 | NCBI WGS metagenome assembly JAEEGK01 (sample SAMN16246547, study PRJNA631951) | gut metagenome | biome: gut microbiome; feature: rumen; material: SC-attached | host: Bos | place: Iran: Karaj | collected 2018-10 | reverse complement strand
TTTTAATTTTCATTATTTCATCACTTAAAGAATTAGTTTGATCAATTGTATTTAAATAATTCATAATTCCTGTTTTTTTAATTTTATTATAAATATCACTATTTTCTGAATTTAGTTCTTTAATTGAGTGTTTTGAACTAGTATATTTATTATATTTAATATCATTATCTAAAAATGGATATGGAGTATATTTAACCCAATGACTTCCTGTTTCAAATCCTCCTTTTTCATTTTGTTGATTTAAATTTAATAATTGATATCTACTTTTTAAAGAAACTGAATTAAAATATGAATCATTATTTAATTCTTTTATTGGGTCAGTTTTCATTTTTTTCAAATTAAGTTAAAATAATTAAAAAAAAACTAAATTAAAATTTTGTTGTAATAAATATATTTTTTCTACAAAATAGATAATAAAACAATTTGAAAGATTAGAAAATTGAAGTAATTGATTTTGAATTTCAAACAATAATTTAAAAGATTAAATAAATACAATTTTTAAAAAAATTATATCATTTTATAAAAAACCACTCAAAGGATTTTCCTTAAATTTTATAAAAGAGTAAGTCCCTTTTAATTTATAATAATTATATAATGGAAAAACTTTTATTCATTTTTATTTTTAATTTTTATATTTTAAATAATTTTAATAATATTTGAGAACACATTATTGATTATTTATTATCTTTAAATCCTTCATAATATTTTTTAAAATAATTATCAACTCTTTGTATTTATATTCTTATAAAGATTTGAGCTATATGCTTATTTATCTTTTCAAATTGTAGTGATATATAATTTTTATTTATTAACAATTTGTAATTTTAATATTAACTATATTATTAAAAAATAAATATTTTAAAATTTTTTGCTTTAAATAATAAATATAGAATAACTTTAAAATATAAAATTTTTCTTTTCATTCTAAATATCTTTTATCTATTTACAAAATTTAAATTATGAATTATATATACAATTCCTCCAAACATCATTAAATACCAAAACATAATACAAAATATTTGAAATTTATATTCATCATATATTCATCTTCCCATTATTTTTTTTTATATTATCAAAAAAAGGTAATAAATTTAAATAAAAAAATAGTTAATAATTTGATGAAAAGAAAAAAAAATTAAGAAATAGTAAAAAAAAAGTTTAGAAAATAGTCATCATTGAATTAAATATATACATATCCAAAAAAGATTCAAATAAAAAAAAATGGGTCGATGTAAAAATTGTTATTGTGATAGATTTGAAACTGATTTTTGGCAAGACGTAGCAGATGTTGTAACCGGCGTGGCTTCTTTTTTCTCATCTATTTTTGATGGAGTTCCAATCAGATCATCATCAGATGATAAAAAATGTAAATGTGGACATTATTACAGCAGTCACAATTAAAAATTTTTAATATACTTTAAATTATAAAATTATAAATTGAAAAAAACTAAATAATTCAATGATAATATTTTTGTTTTTTATTAAAAAAGAGATTTATTTTCTTCATTTAAAAATATCAAATTTTCAATAATATTATTGAATAGATATCAAAATTGGTTTGTATTTGGTTGTTTAGAATAATATTAAAAAAATTAGGTTATTGAAGAAAGTTTATAATCTTAAAGTTAAAGAAGCAAAGATTATGTAATGAGTAATTAATTGATTTAATTTAATAATAATTACCACTGTTCAAAAAGGAGAATTAAGAAGAAAAGAAAATACTGATTATATGCTATTTATGAGAAAATATTATTTAAGGAATTAATTAATATGCAATTTTTAATAAATTAAAATTAGCTTACATATATCTCCAATATTATTTTTATCATTTAATTATTTGAAGCATAGATATTATTATTAAATGTAAAATAAATAAATTTATTATAATAAATATTATCATTAAAATAAAAAAATCACAAGAAAATAGATTTTATAAATTAAAAAATTTTGTATTTTTAATTAGATTAAAAAAAATAAAAAAATAACTTAAATCAAAAAAAAAGCATTTTATCTTTAATTCAATTACATTCTCTTCAAATAGAATTCCTTAAAACATTATCAGGACCATCATCTCCTAAAATAATTATAAAAATAATTAGTTTGACTAGAAACATTATCATTAGGACAATTACAAAAATCTTCAATTTCATTTCTTAAACCATTATTAATCATAAAAGAAAAATAAGAAAAAATCATTATTTAAATAAACACTATCAGGAATAATTTCTTCAATTAATTTAATAGTATGAAAAGATTGAAAAATAAGAAGAATAAAATCATTTTTATAATAGCAAAAAATTAAATTTAATCATTGATATTTTAGGCATTTTATCAGGTTCTAAACACTTAAGAATTTTTTTAAATTATTATCTATTCATTATTTGAATCTTTATCACAATTTTCAATTATTTTTTTTAATTTAATTTCATCATTAATTTCCTTTTCATTAATAAAACTATCTAAAATATTTTGTTGAACTTTATATATTTGTGGTTTTATATTATATTCCATAAATTTAAGAAATCTTCTTTAAGATATTCTTCACTTTTTATGAAAGATTAAAGATAAATAAGATATTTTTTGAATTTTTCTAAAGTTGTTTCATTATTAAAATCTTTGTTAAAATATTTATTAAAGATTTCAATAAATATTAATTGAATATCTAACAACAATTGTAAATTTTTGACTTTTTGAATTTTTTCTTAAATAATTAGGTTTAGGATTTGAAAAAGTTTTTTCAATTGTATCTTGATTAGATTTATCTGTAACAATACGATTTGAATCATTATAATCGTTTATATTTAAATTAGATATTTGAATTTTTTTAATTGGTTTATTTCTAGATTTATCATATAATTTCTCAAATAAAAGACTTTCATTTTTTTTTCGTTTTTCTTCAATTTTTTGACATTGAGTATAAAAATAATCTCTTTTAGGTCGTTTTTTAATTTTCATTATTTCATCACTTAAAGAATTAGTTTGATCAATTGTATTTAAATAATTCATAATTCCTGTTTTTTTAATTTTATTATAAATATCACTATTTTCTGAATTTAGTTCTTTAATTGAATGTTTTGAACTAGTATATTTATTATATTTAATATCATTATCTAGTATATTTACAAAATAGACAATAAAACAATATGAAATAATAAGAATAACAAAAGTATTTCTTTGTATATTTTGGATTTTTATTTTATATTAAGTGAATGTTTTGAAAATAGTATAATTAAAAAAAAGAGAAATAATAGAATTAAAACCATAATTCACTCTAAATCAATTAAAAAAATCATGATAATTCATCATCTTCATTAATATTATATTTTTATTAATATAATTTAGAATAAAAAAAAAAAAGAATTTTAATTGTTCTTAATATATTTAAGCAATATTATATGAATGTAACTCTAATTCATTAACCAATAAACTTTATTTAAAGCACAGGAATTTGTGTAATGAAAAGCTTCTTTTTTATCTTTTAAATTTCCTGACTTATATTAGTAAAATTAATCTTAAAATATTAATTTTTTGTTTAATTTATATTTATTATATATAATTTTTATAATATAATCAGTCAATTAATTAGTTTAATATTAATTAATATGATAAATATTTTTTCAAGATTTCGATTAAACTATTGATAGCTCTTTCATATTTATTTAACTCATTCATGCCTAAAAGTTGAAAAAGAAAAAGGTTCAAAATATGAATTATCAATATATAATGATTAAAAAATTTTGGGATTAGTCCAATCCCAATTTCAATCCCTTATTATCTAAGGTATAATTCCATTATTTGTATTTAATGATTATGACTAAATTAACTCATAAATTAAATATAAAAAAGAAAATAATTATTTTGATACAAATAAAATTTTATTTTATAGTAATTCAATAACTTCTTCTTTTGATATAGGTGATATAGCAGGATATAAAGGAACTCCCATAGGAAGACTATTAAATATTATTCCTAAACTAATATCATTAACTCTAACTCCCAATTCTCCTCTATTCATATCTGCAATTATAGTAACTTTATCATTAGGTTGGAATCTTTTAAAACCTTCAGTTTTAAAATTAGTTATTTGATTTCCTTCACAATATGGATTTATATTATAAGAATGGAAAAAATAACCTCCTTTATTATAACCCCAACTTTGGCCATGTAATTCATCTTTGGCTACTCCAAACATTGTCCAACAGCCTTTTCCATCTTGGTGACCTTTAATAATTTTAAAAGGAATTTCATAAATAAATCCATTTTCAAGTCTTTTATCACATAAAATTGTTGTATGGTTGCTGCTTAGTATAGTAATATGTGAAACTCTTTTTGGAGGATCATTTGGGTCATGAAATCCGTTTCTAAATTGTCCTTCATATTTAATTATTTTATTAAAATGAATAAAAGATAAAATATCTTTGATAGGTATAACTAATTGTGTAGGAGATGAATGAGATTTATGAATATTATGCGATTTCAAATCATTATTATGAATATTATCCCAACATTTTTGACATAAAATACTATTACACTCTTTACAAAGAAGGGTTGCTATATTAATTAGACATTCATTACAATTTTCTAATTTATTTATGGTAGATTGTAAAGACATTTTTATATTAAATTTTGTTTAATAATCGAATAAAGAAATAGTTTTAATAAAATATATTGATAAATAAATTAAGGTTTTAAATACAGTAATAAAAAAAAGCACATTTAGTTCATCAATTCATCTAGTAGGAAAACAAAGAATTAATTTTATTTGAAAGTTAAATCATAATTTCAAAATAAAGATGAAGAGCAATATAAAACAATTTTTTCCCTATTTAGAATATAAGAAAATAAAAATAATATTAATATTGATTGTTCATTTGCTATGAAAATAATAGATAATAATCCTACAATAAATACACCTATAAATAAAATAACCATTTTCGTTTAAATCAATATTTTTATATTCTAATTGATTTTTATATTAAAAATAAATTTTATATGTATGATAATAATAAATATAATGTTTTTTATAATAGATTGGAATATGCTTTTACAGTTAAATGTTTGAGTGATTGTAATCCTAATGCAATAATCAATAATATAATTAAAAACATATGTATTATTGAATATATTACAAATAATAAAAATAAAGAAAAAAGCATTACAAAAAATTCAATTATGAAGAAAATGTTTTTGAGATTAATTTAGATGAAAATATTATTTTCAACAAATATCTTCATTATATTTAAATATTAAAAGAATTCTGAATTATCTAGTGATTTTTGAAAATATATAATGATAATGTTTATAATTTTTTTGAATTTAAAGGAAAACTATAAAATATAATACTTAATTTTTTTGATTTAATAATACTTCTGAGAATTTAAAAAAGAAATAGATATTAAAAAAAATGAAGAAAAGCCTTAAGTAATATTTAAAATATGATGAAAGCTAATCTAAAAGTTTATATTTGTTAAGGAATTATAAATAAATAAATGATTATTTTATTTTTATTAAGATATTCAAAAGAAAGATATGTATGGAAAGAATTTCCTACCTTTTTAAGGACTTTTATCAAATACTTTTCTATAAGGGAATGAATTCATCGTGTAGAACTAGAATTTTTTTTAAATATACGATAATTGATGAGAGAATAAAAATTATGATTAATTCAATTTTTTTTATTTTTTTATTTAAATAAAAAAAAAAGAAAAAATTAAAATACAATCTTAAAATGAAAAGATATTTTCTTAATATATTATAAATATATTTAACTCATATTAATCTGACAACTTAATAAACTTCCTTTTTTATCATAACTTTAATGGAATATATTATATTAAACGGATATATATTTTATACTAAAAAATTTATATTTTCTACTATACTTCAAATTTATATAACATTTTATTAATAACAATAATCTCTTTTTTAAGAGTTTTTCTTTTAAATTCAAAAAACTAAATTATTAATCTTTTTTTCTTTATAACATATAAAAATCATCAATATAAAAATCAATATAACATTAAACTATTTTCTCATTAATCATTTAATAATTATCAATAAAATCAATAATAAAACAAAACCAAATAAGTAATATATTGAAATAATTATCAATATTTAATAAAAGATATAAATTTATATTACAAAAGAATAATTTTTATTTGTTAATTTTTACAAATCTTCCATGACATCTTGGTTTTTGTAAAGCAACTTTTGATCTTCCTGCATATTTAGTTGAAATAGGAACTTTGCCTTGTCTAATAATTTGTTTAATTTTATATTTTAAAATTTTCATTGCTCTAATTTTCCAATGATATTTACCAATTTTTCCTTTTCCATAAAAAATTTTTAAAGGTTCTAACAAATCTTCATTTTTTTCTTCTGTTGATAAATAATCTGTATTTAAAGAAGATGAATTAGAATTTTCTGTTTTATTTAAAGATTTTTTTTCTTTTATTTTATGAATGTCTTCAATCAATTTAATACATTGCTCCAAAGCTGCATTGATAGCATCAAAAGTTAATAATAAATAAGAGGATAATAAACTAATTTGATTTTTGTATTCTATTATTTGATAATTTGATTTATTGTCATTTGATTGTATATATTGATCCTTCAACATTTTTATATTAAATACATTATTTGAATATGGAGAATTTAAAGTAAAATTTATATGGCTGAGAAATGAGATTTTTAATCACAAAAAATTCAGATGTTTATATTATATTTATTGTCGAGGAATTAAAAAAGGAATTATAAAAATATTTTAGGAACTAATGATTTTTTTAATTTATCAACTTGAGAGTTTGAAGAATATATTATATTATATTTTTTTTTTTTTATTTATTTAATTTATTCATTAGAAAATTGTCAATTAATGAAAAGTAAATAATGTGGTTTATAAATATGATTTTAATGTGGTTAAATTATTCACATGATTTTTATGAGATTTTTTATTATAATGTGTTATTATAATATAGTTATTGAAAATATTTCGTCAATATAAAAATTTTATAATATATCTGAAAAAGATAATAATTAATTTATTAATTCATTTCCATCACATTAAAAAATAATTAAATAAAACAAGAAAAAAAATAAAAATAAAATTTAAACATAAAAAAAAAATAATTAAATAAAAAAATAATAATGAAATATAAGCTTTATATTTACCAAATAATATTCCTTATAATTTAAAAATAATAATAGTTAAAGACTCTATATGCTATAATTTAAAAAAAAATGATAATTTAATTACTATCTATTTATTTACTTTTCTTTAGGATTAATAGATAAAAAAATAAATAGAAGTAAAGTATATTAAGAAGATAAAAATGTAGATAAAACCAAATGGAAATTTCAAGAAGTAGAATCTTTCTTTCGTACTATGAATCATTTATTTTACCTTATCAATAATTCTTTATTTTACCTTCTTACCTTTTTGGAGGAACAGAAAATTATGAATTTAAAATTTATTTTTAATAGAATTTTTCTTTTGAAATTTAAATAAAGAGAGTTAAGTTATGTTTTGATGGGAATATTTAGATTCTTTTAAGTGAAAGAGATTTTAAATAAGAATAATTAATCATTTAATCATATTATATGTTTTTCATTTGGTTATTCATTTTTGATTAATTTCTTAAATTGTTTTATTAAGTTTTTTTGTATTTAATTTTTATTAAAAATATTGAGGGTAAAATTAAAGTAGAATTTTTTGTTTTGTGAAAATTAAAATTATTTTATTATTTTTTAAAGGATTATTTGGGGATTGGACATAAGGCAATCCCAAAAAAATTGAAAAACAATGAAAACAAATTCTAAAATATTTTTACAAAAATGTTTAACAAAATATTATAGTATTATTTTTAATATAAAAAAATTTATTATATATAAAGTTTTATATACATAAAATGCAAAATTTTATTATTATTTTTAATTTTACTTTATCACATTATTTTTATATTTTTTCTAAAATTAATTTATTTTTAAATATTTATTCTTTATTATTCAATAATATGTAAATTATTTTAAATAAATATTTAACAGTAAAAAGGGTTTATTTAATTATAATAAATATTTATAATTAAAAATTTAATAACAAGATATAATTATTTATAAATAACAATGATAAAAAATGATATATGGAATAAATATATAAAAAAGGAAATATTAGCAATAACATCTTATTCAAAAATTTATAAAGGAGAAATTCGTAAATCAGGAAATTATGTTGCAATAAAAGAAATAAATAAAGAAAGATTTACATTATATACAAAATTAACTTTTAAAAAGAAAGAGCAAATGAAACAATTAAATCATAAGATCATAATTGAAACATATGATACAAAAGAGTACTTTTATATTGTATTGAAATTATTTATGACGAATTTAGAAAATTATTTAAAATTAAGAGGAGAAGGTTTATCTATTGAAGAAGTTTATGAAATTTTAAAACAATTAGAAAATTCATTTAAAAATATTCAAAAGGAAAAATTATTATTTATAGATTTAAAGCCGTCAAACATTTTAATATCTTTAAATAAAATAAACAAAACAATAATTGAATTATCAAAATATGGTAATTATGGTAAAATTAATTCTTATACAAAATCAGATTTAAAATCAATTAATTCTTATACTTTATCTCCAGAAATAATGATAGGAGAAGAAAAAAATTCTAAAAGTGATATTTGGAGTTTAGGAATTATTATATATTATATGTTAAATAATAAATATCCTTATCAAGGATTAACTGAATCTGCTATTTATAAAGATATTTGTTCAAATAAAAAATTAGATAAAACAGATGATGAAGATTTAAATGATTTAGTAAATAAAATGTTAATTGTTGATTTAAAAGATAGAATTTCATGGGATAATTATTTTGAACATCCTTTTTTTAAAAAAACTTTTTCTCAAAATTTTCCTGTTTTTGATTTTTTATGTAAAAAACATATGAAAACAATTTATTATTATTGTAAGAACTGTCAATTAAATATTTGTGAAGATTGTAAAAATCAACATGATAATCATATTTTAATACCTTTTCATGAAATAGGATTTACTAATGAAGAAATTAATCAAATTAATTTCTTAAATAATGAAATAAAAACTAATTTTAATAAATTTAATAAGATAAAAAATGAAATAAATTCTTTAATAGATCAAATAAAATTAATAAATAAAAACAATGAAATTTACCAAAATGATTCATCAAATAATTATAAAAAATATTTAATAGATTGTTTAGTGAATGTTAATAAAAAAATTGAAATAAAACCAAATATACTTTTATTTAATCTAAAACAAGATAATAAAGAGGAAAAATTTCAAAATTATAAATCATCTCTATTACAAAACAACACCTTAACAATAAATTATCATAAAGATGAAATAAATCACTTATTACAATTACAAGATGGAAGATTAATATCTTGTTCTGACGATTATTCAATTAATATTTATGAAACTAATACTTTTGGTCTTCAAATTTCAATAAAAGAACATTCATATTGGATTCCTTCATTTACAGAATTAAAAGATGGAAGAATAATATCATGTTCAGGAGATAATACATTTAAAATAATTAGATTAATAGGAGATGATGATTATATAATTGAACAAACTATTGAAGAACATAATAATTGGGTTTATAAAGTAATTGAAATAAAAACAAATCAATTAATTTCTGTGTCAAGTGATGGTTCAATGAAAATATGGATTGAGAATGATGAGAAAAAATTTAAATGTATTTCAACTATATTATTCCAAAGTAAAGGATCTTTTTGTAATATATTAGAATTAAATCAAAATGAATTTGTAACTTCTTCTGTAGAAGATAAATGTATTAAATTTTGGAATTCAAATGATTTTTCATATATAACAACAATTTATGATATTGAAACAGATTGTGGATTTAAAAGAATGTGTTTATTAGAAAATGATATATTATGTGTAGGAGGAAGTAAGTCAAAAGGATTTTATTTAATTGAAATATCAACTCATCAAATAATTGAAAATATTCTTGGTCCAAAAGAAATTATTTCAATTATTAAATGTTTAGATGGTTTTTTTTTATGTTCTATTGTTGATGAAGAAGATAATAATTCTCTTGTAAAATATAGGTATGATAATCTAAAGTTAGAAAAAGTTTTTCAAAAAGAAAAAGCACATAATGGAGAGATTTGGTCAATACTTGAATTAAATGATGGAAGCATTGTTTCAGCAGGAGCTGATAGTTTAATTAAATTATGGACATAAATTATTTGAAAGCTTTTGTTTAAAAATTTGTAAATTCGATTAAATTATTATCATTTTGTAATTTTAGAATTTTTATTGTTTGGAAATATTTTCTTTTAATGAAATTGATTAAATTTAATTATTATTAGATTTAATTAATTACTTTTTGTCTTTATTTTTTAAAAATAGAATGTATTCTTATCATTAAATCTTTATTATTTTATTATTATGTATTCTATTAATTTAGTACTTTATTTAAATATGATTTTAGACAATAAATATATTTCTTTTGGTTTATTCTGGAATAAAGTTCCTTAATTACTAAAATATTAATCTATAAATTATTAAAATATTCTTCAATTATATTTTTATTGTTCATAAAATAATTTTTAGCTTTTTATAAGAATGGAAAATAATTTATTTTTTTCAAATTTATATATTTATTGATGATAAATTATATAACAAAAAACATTATTATTATTTAAAAATAACTTTAATGGGATTATTTTAAATATAAATAAAAAAAAATAAAATAAAAAATATTATTCATAATTTAAAAATTCTTTTAATTTCTCTGATTTAATTTTTGAATAATCAGTTGATTTTTCTTTATTTAAATTATATTCACTAATAATTGCAACATTATCACCTCTTAACATATATAAACCCATTTTTTCTTCTCTAACTCCTTTTTCTTTATTAAATATTCTTTCAATACAATTTTTTAAAATAATATTCATTAATTGATCATATGAATTTAATTCCCCAATAAAAACTCTTCCTTCAATAGAAATAACTTGAACAAAATGTCCAAGTAAATTTTCAACATATGAACTCATTAAATATTATTTAAAAAAATTATTAAATTAATATATATTTTTACATGTCTAATTCTCCAAATTTAAATGAATTAGAACAAAAAACTGAAATATTAAAGAAAGAAATTTTAGAAAAAAATCATGATCAAAATGCCTTTATCAATTTTTGCTTATCAAAAAAAGAAAATGGAGATGATTTAAACAATTGGAATCTTCAAGAATTAAAAAAAATAATAGAAGAATTTACATTAACTCAGAAAGAAAAAGAAAATAAAACAAATGAATACCAAAAAAATATAAATGCAGAAAACATAGTAAATTCAATGGAAAAAATAGATACATCACATTTAAAAGTTGGAGAAAAAAAATCAATAAAAACAATAATAATACAATGTAAAAAATTAGAAAAAACAATATTAAATGATAAAAAAGTAAATATAATAATAAGAAATCCAATAGCAAAGCAATCAACAAATATATTAAAAAGTGGATATATAATATATGAAGTTTATACAGAAGAAACCAATTGGTCAGTTCAAAGAAGATATTCAGACTTTGATTGGTTAAGAAATATATTAATTAAATTTTATCCTTTTAAACTAGTTGCTCCAATACCAGGTAAAAAAATAGGAACAAGAAGATTTGATGTTGATTTTATAGAAAAAAGAATGGATTTCTTACAAAAATTTATAGATACTATTATTCAAGATGAAAATTTTAAAGCTTGTGAACCTATGATTGCTTTTTTATCTATGAAAGAAAGAACTCAATTTGAAAGTAAAATGAAAGAGTTATCTTCTTATCTTCCTTCTAAATATATTGAAGATTTTAGAACTTTTAATTGCCAAGTTGAAATTTCCACTGAACAAAGTAATGATAATGGAGAAATGAATGATCTTAAAAATCCCACTGAAAATTATTATACTAATATTAAAAGTTATTTTAAATTACAAACTAATTTGTTAGAAAGACTTAATTATAATTTAAAAAATTTTTATAAGAATATGAAAGTTTGTTGTAAAAATTTAGAAGATGTTCAAAAAGATTTTGAGATGATTAATCAATTAAATGAAAAAATTTTTATGAGAGAACCTATTAAAAAAACTTATGAAGAATTTGGGATTTTTATTAAAAATTGGAAAAGAATTTTATTTAATCAAAATGAACAAATTAAAGAAAGTATTAAAAATTTTTTTAAATTTGTAAAATTAGAAGGAAGTGCTTTTTTAGATATGATGAATAGAAGAGAAGAAATAAGAGATAAATATATTCAAGATAGTAATTCTTTAAGAACTAAAAAAGAAAAATTATGGATTGAAAATAATATAAAAAAATGGGATATAATTGATGATTATAATCAAATAGATAATGTTCTTTTATTTAAAGATAAAAACTATGCATTAAGTAAAATGTGTACTCAAGATACTATAGCTGTTGAAAAATTAAAAGAACAATTAGGTTATGCTAATAAAATGATTTCTAATGAATTGAAGAAATTTTTAAATGAAAATTCAGAAAAATTTATGGAAAATATGAAAGACTTTGTACAAAAATTTTATCCTTCTTTAACTGATGGAATTTCAGTTTGGACTACACTTGCTAATTATTGTTAAATATATTTAATAAATAAATAAAATATGATTTAATAAATTGATATATATTTTTTTTTAATTATAAAAAGATTTTTTTAAAAATATATCTATTCTATTAATTTAATAGTCATAATCAGTTATTTTATAATTTAATTCTAAATTTCTTATGTCTAATTATATTTATATTCCTAAAGCTAAAATACCTATTAAAATGTTACAACACAATATCTCTAATTATATATTTATGTTAAATACTCTATATTATTTTAAAATTAACTTTACAAAATTTGTAAATCATATATTTGGAAAAATCATTTTTCCAAATATAGTTTATTGAAATTACGAATCTTTTTCCTATAACCTGAAAATTTATGTCTTACATAATTATTTATATGTTTTTTCCAGTTAGGAGTTAAAAGATTCGTAAAAATAGTTTTTTCAACAAAAGATTTTTTTACGATTTCGTTTTCTAATAAATTCTTGTCATAATCGTTTTGTAATAAAGTATTACTTATTTCACTGTAATATAAATCATTTGGTATGGTAAAAATTCCATTAGACCATACATTATTTGAATACTTTTTTATTATTTCTTTAGATATCATTTTTTCTAAAAGACTATTAATTTTTATTATTATTTTTTTTTTATTCACAACTTTAACACTTTATTTTGTTCACAATTTTATCACTATTTTTTCCTTATAAAAAATGATGTTTTTTATGGATTTTTTTGATTTTTTTAAAGAATATAAATATTTTAGAGATTAATGTTATAAATAGATGAAAGATTTATAATGAGATTAAACATATTTAAAATAGTTTGATTTTAAAATTTTCAAATTACAATTTTATAAAATATAATAATAATTTAAAATAAACTCTCAATTAATTAAACATTTTTAATAAAACATAATAAAAAAATACAATAAAAAATATAAAAAAAATATACATTTAAACCAAAAAATATTAAAAATACCTTTATTTCAGTTAAAATCCAAAATAAAACCCATATCAATTTTAATTTAAAAAAAAAGAATAAATAAACCTATAGAAAATAAAAAGCTTTTTATTTAAAAGTCATAATAATAAATTAAATAATAAAATTTAATATATTATTCTTTCACAAATCAAAAAAAAAAATGAATGATCCTAACACTTTATTAGCAATAGGAGTAGCAACAGTATTAATAATAGGAGGATTAGTATATTACTTCACAAGTAATTCTCAATCAGATAATTCAAAACCTTTAAATCAAGAAGATTTAGATGAATTAACAAAAGATTCAGATGATCCAAAAAGAGAGAAAAAAAAAGCAAAGAAAAGAAATTTAACTTCATTAGAGAAAGATGAAAATGAAAATGAAAAGAAAGAAATTGAAAATAAAGAAGTTATTACTACTGTTAAAAAGAAAAAAAACAAAAAAAAAAAAAGTGGGAAAAAAGATAATGAAAATAAAGAAGAAATTAAAAATGATGAAAAAGAAGAAGAAAAAGAAGATGATGAAGGAGAATGGATTAAAGTTACAAAAAATAAACCTAGGAAAGATTATACTAAAGAAAAAGAAAGAACTAAATTAGAACATGATGAATTTTTAGATCAGTTTTAAATAATTTTTATTATTTTTAGATAATTTTCCTTTATTTTAATTTAAAACATTAAGGAATTTTTTTTTCGAGAATAAAAAGAAAAAATGTTATTTATTTTTTATTAAATTCATAATTTCTTTTTTTTATTTTCTATTGTTTATTAAATCTATTTTTTATTTTTTAAATAATTTTTTTATCAAAAAAAAATTAAAATTATTATTTTTATTTAAAAAATTTAAATCAAAAAAGAAAAAAACAAAAAAAAAAAAATGAACACCAAACACAGAAAACCTAAAAGTAAGTAAATCCAAAAAATAACCATTATATAACTTTAAAAAAAAAAATAGAAAAAAATAAAAAAGCAAAAAACCTTGAAAATTCAAAAATAGAATTGCCTAAACAATTTAAAGAAGAAGAAGAAGAATTGAAAGAAGAAGAAGAAGAAAAACGTATGAAAAAAAAGGAAGAAAATATAGAAGAAGTAAATTTAATAAAAAAAGAAGATGAAAAATTAAAAGAAATTAAAAGAAATAATAAAATAATAAAAAATCCAAATAATTTTAAATATTACAACACACGTAAAATGGATCCTCCTGAATATACAGAAGGCGATGATTCAGAAGATGAAGGATTATCAGATTATAAACCTAAAGGATATCATCCAGTTCATATAGGAGAAGTATTATTAGATAGATATATTATTACTCAAAAATTAGGTTGGGGACATTTCTCTACTGCTTGGTTAGCTTTCGATACTAAACATGGTAATTATGTTTGTATTAAAATTCAAAAAAGTGATCAAAGATATATTAATGCTGCTTATGATGAAGTGGAAATTCTACAAGAATTAGCTAAACATAATTTTGATAAAGAATGGTTAGAAAGTCTTAAAGAATATTGGAAAGATGAACCTGAAAAAATTGCTGATTTAGAATTTAGAGAACATACTCAAACTGTTCAATTACTTAATTCTTTTTTATATGCTGGAATTCATGGAAGACATTTTTGTATGGTTTTTGAAATTGTAGGAGTTACTTTATTAGAATTAATTAAAAGATATAATTATAGAGGTATTCCACTTCCTTTTATTAGAATTATTACTAAACAAATGCTTATTGGATTAGATTTTTTACATAGATTTTGTAATATTATTCATACTGATTTAAAACCTGAAAATGTTCTTGTTAGTTTAACTGAAGAAGAATTAAGGAAAATCGCAGAATATGGTGCTTTAAATGATAATAAAGCTGAAAATGATTGTAATATTAATGAAAATAATAATAATAAAGAAAATGAAAATGATGTGAAAGATTTAAATAAAACTACTGCTAATATTCATTTAAATAATAATAATAATATTGAAGAATCTATGGATGTTAGTACTTTAAATATGACTACTACTACTACTAATACTGGTTTAAGTGGAAAAGCAAAAAGAAGAAAAAATCAGAAATATAGAAGAAAACAAATTAAGAAATTAGAAAGACAAGGATTAACACAAGATGAAATTGATATTAAATTAAAGGAAATTATGGATAAAAAAAAAGAACAAGAAGAACAAAATAAAATAAATTCAAATGTAAATAATCAAAATAATAACAATGAAAATTTAAATAATAATACAAATAATAACATTAATTCTAATAATACAATAAATTCAAATACTAAAAATTTAAAAGAAATAATAAATTCTTTAGTTGAAAGACCAAAAATAGCATCAGTTCCCAAATTTAATCTTTCTTTACATAAACATTCTTCAGATTCATCATCCGATGAATTAGAATTATTTGATATCGAAGAATATTCTCAAATTTTAGATTATTACTACAAGGAAAAAAAGCGTTTAAAAAATGATAAAAATTATTTTAATAACATAATGTCACGTAATAAAGAACTTCAAGAAGCAAAAAACGAGAAAGAAAAAGAGAATATAAATAAGAAATATTCTCAACTTTTAGAAATGAAGGGTCCACCCTTGAAAAAGTCAATAGAAGTGAAAATATGTGATATGGGAAATGCATGTTGGTTTACATATCATTTTAGCACAGCAATACAAACAAGACAATATCGTTCCCCTGAAGTTTTATTAGGAATAAATTATAATGAAACTGCTGATATATGGAGTTTAGCTTGTATTGTTTTTGAATTAGCAACAGGAGATTATTTATTTTCTCCTAGAAAAGGAGAAACTTATAGTAAGAATGATGATCATATTGCTAAATTTATTAGAATGTTAGGAAAAATGCCAAAAAATTTTGCTTTAAGTGGAGATTATTCTTATAAATATTTTAATAGAAAAGGAGAAATGAGAAGAGTTCATAATATTCCTAAAATTCCTTTAAAAATGGTTTTAATGATGAAATATCATTTTAAAGAAAAAGAAGCTCAAGCTTTAAGTGATTTTCTAATGCCTATGTTAGAATATTTACCTGAAAAAAGAGCTTCTGCTAGAGAATTATTAAGACATCCTTGGTTGAAAATGGAAGATAATTTTAATGTGAAAATGAATGAAGTTGAAATTGCGAAAATGAATTTAATTGAGAATTTAAAAAATGAAGAAATGGAAAATGAGAAATTTAATGGTATTTTAAGTGATGATGATAGTGATAATAATAGACAAGTTTATAGTAGTGATAGTGAAATAGGAGAAGGAGATAATGAAGATAATTCAGAATATGATAATGAATTTAGTGATGAAGATGAAGAAAATAGTAGTGATGATAATCCTGATAAAGTTAATATTATGAATTTTAATAATTCATTCGCTCAATATGGACAATTTGTTGATTTAACTTCTTTAGATAGATCTAATCCACAATTTGATAAAATTCTTGGAAGGAAGTGAAAAATAGTTTAAATATGTAATTATTAAATTTATCAAGGAAATATATTAATTATTATACATTTTTTTATTGAATTAAATTTAGTTTTTTGTTATTTCGATTTAATTTTGTTATGAAATAAATTTAGAAATTCTAATTCTTTTAATTATCTTTTTATTTGATTAAAATTTATTAATTTAATATTATTTTATTCCTATGATATATTAATTAATATTTATAAATAAATTAAAAATATGAATTTAAATCCTAATTATTATTCTTCAACAACTGGAAATTTTATTAAAGACACAAGATATAATAATACTGAAAATTTAAATCTTGATTTATATAATACAACTCAAAATTTTCATGATTATCATAAAAATATTCAATCAACATCTTCAAGTCTTATATCAGGGAATACAACATCTTATGAAATAACTGATAAAAACACTTTTCATAATCCTTTTATTAGAAACAATAATGAGAATCTTTCTTTTGAAAGAAGATATCAAATTATTGAAGAAATAAAAAATGAATATTTAAATAAAGAACCTAATTATATCATTCAAAAAGATATTATTAGAAATGATTATAAATCAAGTAATCCTATTATTATAAATAATAAAATTAATCAAGATGAAAATGATGAATTGGTTCATTTAACTTCTAAAAAATTTACTAATTACGATAAAAACAATCAAGAAGATGAAAAACAAGAAATAATTTCAAATAATATTATTGAAAATAATAATGATAATCCAAATAATAATTATAATAATAATTATATTCAGAATTTTAATAATGAGAATCATATGAATTATAATAATAATATTAATGAGAACCAAATGAATTATAATAATAATAATATTCATAATGAAAACCAAATGAATTATAATTTAAATCAAAATAATATTAGAAAAGAGAATATAAATAAACCTTTAAAAGATAAAAATGTTACTTCGCAATTTAAAGTAATTTTTTCAAAGGAAAAAAAAGGATTGGATGAATTAAATGATGTTACTGAAGAAAGAACAGAAAATTACATTTCAATGGAAAATGAAATTAATAAAATTACAGAATCAATGGAAAAGGAAAATAATAATAAAAATAATTTAAAAAAAGAAAAAAATAAAAATGAAAAAAAAAGATCAAAAAGTAAATTAAAGAAAAAAAAATATTTTGATTCAACTAAAATAAATACTGATAAAATAGTTCCTTCATATAAATATTTTTCAACATTAGATGAATTAAATGATTATTCAAATGAAGAAAAAATTGAAAAATTATTTGAAAATAATTTAAATTTATATCAAGAATTAACAGAAGCAAGAAATAAAATAGAAATATTAAATGAAGAATTAAGAAGAAAAAATGGAGAAAGTGAAGATAAATTTAGAGGTTATTTACTTGATGAAAATAATAAATTAATGAATAAAAATAAAGAAAATGAAAAAATAATTGATTTTCTTTTAAGAAAGTTAAATATGAGAAAAAAACCAAAAAAAATAAATCATTCATATAAGACTTTATATAATTATAATGATATAAAAAAAGAAGTGAGACGTGAAGGAAGAAGTAATTCAGGAAAAAAAAATAATATTAATTCAAATATTATTTATGATTATAATACTTCATTAATGAAAAGTAATAATTTAAATAATTTATCAAGTTCAAATTTTAATAGTAGTAAATATCAAAAAAAGAAAAAATCTAAATTAACATCACCTAAAAGAGTTAAAAGTAAAAAAAAAGAATTATCACTTGATGATTTAAATAATGAAAATGATATTTTGGAAATTAGAAAAAAGAAAAGACCAAAAACTTCAAAACATTTAAAAAGTCCTAATAATAAAAATAGAAATATTACTGATTTTTATGATTATTATGGTTCTAAAGGAGTTGATAGAACAAAAACTTGTTTTGCTTGTTTATTTGGGAATAGCAATTATACAAAAGGTTATAGTCCAATTGCATGTTCTCCTAATTATAAGTAAATAAAATTAAGTTATTAATAAAAAAATCCTTTTTTTGTTTAAAAAAAGAAACATTAAAAATTTAAAAATTTAAAAAAATAAAAAAATAAATTATAAAAAAATTACATTTTAACATAAACTTTAGGATCTTCTCCCATATTAATTTGAATTTCATTATTTTCAACATAAACACAATCATAAGTATTTAAAGCATCACAAAGTTTATCTCCATTACTAAATCCATGAAAAGTGAGTTTTCTACTACAACTTTCTCCTCTAGTAACACAGACAAGAACATCTCCTCTAGTAAAAGCATAAAAAACTTCATCAGAATATCTTTGAATAAAAAGCTTTTCCCAAATTTTTTTCTCTTTCCTGACTTTATTAGCAGCAGAAAGAGCTTTATACATATCAATACTAGTATCAAAATTATGCCATAATACTTCTCTATTATAAGGATCACTTCCTCCTCCAAAATATTGTTCACCTCCATAATAAACAAATGGAATTCCTTCAAAAAAAATAGAAAATATTAAAGCATTTTTAAACTTTTTTCTTGAATTACACATATTTATAAATCTTGCATTATCATGATTTTCAACAAAAGTTCCTATATATTTAGGATGAGGATATTTATTTCTCATATTATAAAGGTAATTTTCTATATTTCTCATATCACCACAAAATGAGTTTTTAATTTGATAATATAAAGGATAATTAAAAACAGAATCCATATGATTTTGATATTGAGATACATAATCTATATTTCCATTAAACACTTCTCCTATTTGAAAAACTCCAGCAGCTTTTGTAAATTCAGTCCAAAACCATTTTGGAACTTCAGGAACAGTATCAATTCTAATACCATCTAAATCAAATTTTAATATTATATCATGTATCCATTCAATTAATTTATTTTTAACATATGGATCTTCTTGTTTTAAATCAGGTAAACCACTTAATCTACAATTTTCAACTTGCCATTGATTATTCCAATCATAAATTTCACAATCATCATGGTAATAATCTTTTTTATTAAAAGGAGTAATTCTACTAAAATCATGACCAACAGGACCAACATGATTAGCAACAACATCAAGCATAACCCATATATCTCTTTTATGACATTCTTTAATTAAATTAATTAAATCAAATTCAGTTCCAAAATGTTTATTAAATTTATATAAATTTGTTAAATGATATCCGTGATAAGAATTTTCGGTATTTTCTATTATTGGTGATATCCATATTGCATCAAATCCCATTCCTTGTATATAATCTAAATTTTTTAATATTCCTTTATAGGTTCCTCCGCAATATTTTGATAAGTCACAATTCACTCTTGAGGAATCATCGTTTGAAAAACGATCTGTTATTATTTGATATACTGCACGTGTTCTCCATTCTTCTTTTGTGTGTCCGGATTCTATTATAGAGGGTAAAAAAATAATTAGAAGAAGATTTATTTTCATTTTTTAAAATTTCTCTTTTATTTATTTTTTTTTATTCTTTTTTTTATTAGGTTTTATCAGAATTATTTAATTTTTTTTAATTTTTTTTTTTTTTTTTAATTTTTATTATAAGTTTTTAAACAAAAAAAGAAAAAAAATATATTGTTTTATATCATTATATATTTAATTTAAGTTTGTTTATTTTATATTTCATATATTGTCAATTTAAAATATCTATCTAATAAACTCTAAATTAAGTTAATAATTTTAAATATATTATAAACTTTTCGTATAAAATACACAAATGTTTTTAAATTAACACTCATTAATCCACAAATTAATACCATTAAAAAATTCTTGATTTTCATCATTAAAGTAATTAATTTCATTAAAATAAAATAATTCATTATTATTATTACTCTCAGTTATTTCATGAACTTTACTAATAAAATTATTTACATTACTACCATTTAAAAAATTTTCGTTGTCTTTAGAGGAATCTAAATTATTATTGTTCGAATAATTTATTTTCTCATTAATATTATTATCATACTTTAAACTATTATTATTTTCAACACTTTCATTTTTAAAATGTTTCTTGAAATGAATATTTAAATTACTTTTATCTCTAAATCTCCTTTCACAATTTGGATAATCACATTTAAAAGGTTTTTCTCCTGAATGAATCATTAAATGTATTTTTAATCTATTTTTCCTATTAAAAGAAGAATTACAAATAGAACATTTAAATGGTCTATAATTTAAATGTTTATTTATATGATCATTTAATTGTCCTTTTGTTTTAAAAGCAAAAGTACAATTTTGAAAATTACACTTAAATGGTCTTTCTCCTGTATGAATTCTAATATGAGATTTTAAATTTCCTTTTTCATTAAATCTTTTTTTACAATATAAACATTCATATGGTTTTTCACCTGTCTAAAAATATATATTTTAAATAATTATATTTTTACATGTGTTCTTATATGAATTTCATATCTTGTAGCTGTTGAATAGCTTTTAATACAATATGGACATTTATATAATCTATTTTTTAAATTTTCTGTTTCTAGTTTAAATTGAATTTTATCACTTTTATGTTCAACATTGAATATTTTTAATTTGAATGTATAATTTTTAACTATTGATTATATTTTTTATTTACCTATGTTTTGTTCAGGAGAAGAATTATTTGTTTTTATTAAATTTTTATAAGATTCACTTAATTTATCCATTTTTTTTATATAATATATATATTTTTATTTAAGGTTTGATATAAAGAAAGGAAAAAATTTATTTTTAAAAGTATTTTTTATTAAATATATTTAACTAAATAATATTTAAATAATAAATACATATAAATATTTATTTAAATTTTACTATATTTTTTATCATTTATTTAATTAATTAAATTTTATAACTTAATGTCAGATCAACCTGCAGAAAATCCTCCTCAAGATGAAGTAAAAGAAGAAAAGAAAGAAGAAGCTCAAGAAGAAAAAAAAGAAGAAGCTCAAGAAGAAAAAAAAGAAGAAACTCAAGAAGAAAAAAAAGAAGAAACTCAAGGAGAAAAAAAAGAAGAAACTCAAGGAGAAAAAAAAGAAGAAGCTCAAGAAGAAAAAAAAGAAGAAACTCAAGGAGAAAAAAAAGAAGGTGAAGAAGAAAAAAAAGAAGGAGAAGGAGAAAAAAAAGAAGGTGAAGAAGATAAAAAAGAAGGAGAAGAAGATAAAAAAGAAGGAGAAGAAGAAAATAAAGAAGGTGAAGAAGAAAATAAAGAAGGTGAAGGAGAAAAAAAAGAAGAAATATTAAATATGGAAGA
>JAEEGK010009768.1_pt1 | contig 22303 bp, 19 predicted proteins | sample 8958771 | NCBI WGS metagenome assembly JAEEGK01 (sample SAMN16246547, study PRJNA631951) | gut metagenome | biome: gut microbiome; feature: rumen; material: SC-attached | host: Bos | place: Iran: Karaj | collected 2018-10 | reverse complement strand
GCCAGGATTTCTTAATTGGCTGTCGAGCGGATAAGTCCATCCCTGTTCAGACCAAATGTTCTTTTTTGCCCGTTTTAATATCAACAAATTGTCTCTCTGATTATAAGAAAGACAATACTCTCCATGATAGGAGGGTTTGACAAGGCAGGCAAATTTATTAGCCTTGCTAATGTTAAAGTAGTCAAATAACGCTGTTTCATATCCTCGAAGCACTTCATCGGCATATACTTTTGACGGGAACATCCTGTCTTGGGCAGATGCATTAGTGGCAATCAACGATAGAAGTAAATATACTATACCCCTTCTTATTAAAGATGTTTTCTTTTCCGCCGTATGCATCGGCGGGTACTCCTGTTTGTTGTGGTCTTTAAGGATAGGTTGTTGGTTCATTATTTATAGTATTATAGTACTTAAATCTACACTTTCGGGGCCATACCACTTAAATCCTTGCCGTGGTTCTAGCCACAGATGGAAATGACGTTTTGCCCTTATGATGCGAGTGACAATAATATTGTCGAATTGAAATGTCACTTCCAATCTGAGTTTCCTGACTTTCTTGATGTCAATATGTTCTGTCCATGCGTCAAAACTGAAGCACCAGTTGGTATCCTGTCCACTCACAGGCACCAACCACGGAAGAGATTCAATTGTATAGTTAGTGCGTTTGCGGCCAATTGAATTTGTATCATACGTAGCCGCCGAAACACTCTCAATCTTCCAGGACAATGTGTCCTTGTCATTAACTATGATAAGAATGTTTTTCAATGTGCACTTATTGTAGCGGACAGGACCTGTACGATGCCTTTTTTCTTGTTCAATATGGCCTATTATGCAAAATGCATTGACCGAATCTTTAACATAATAGAGTCCCTTATATTGCCTATACTTCAAATATATGGTTGAAAAATAAGACCTTATATTAATAGGGAGAACACGATTTATGCTGTCCATTGGCATAGTAACATTGGTGACGGTGTCCGTATAATAGGAGTCATCATGCAAATAAGCATTCTCACTTTCGTGCAATCTAAAAGAAGCGGTACAACTACAGAAAAACAAGCAAATAATAAAAGCAAATAGAAGAAATACCACGTGTTGTTTTAAGTGTGCGTTCAACCCACCCGTATGCATCGGCGGGTGCTCCTGCTTATTGTGGTCGTTAAGGATGGGTTGCTGTTCCATTATTTATTTAATTAAATTGTCGATTCTACCAAAAAAATCTTTCCTGATGAAAACCGGCGGGATAAAAACTTCTAAATATATTCGTCACTCTTATTATTTCGTTTATTTGACTTTCCGCATCCTTGTTGTTCCCTGCTTCGACGGCTTTGCAAAGTTTTTCCATAATTGCCACTGCCTGTCCGCAGTTGGTATGGGCTTTTGGTGACCAACATTGGGCTATCATTGCAAAACTTGGTCGTATGATGAAGTTGTATGTTACACCGTCGCCGCCGAATACAGTATCTCCCATAAAAGAAGATGTAATAACAGCCGAACCAATCAATGCCTTCAACGAGTCTGCCAGACTGTCGCTTACCGCCAACCGATAAATGGCAACAGCTATTTCTCTGCTTGGTTCCCCAAGTTCATCCTTATACCATTCTTTGGCATACCAGATGTTTTTTGTCGCCTTTTTCAACAACAACGATTTTGATTTGTAATCGTATGTAAGGCAATATTCGGGAGAGAACGAAGGTTCCACGAGATAAGCGAAACCCGTCGCATTCCAGACATCGAAGTATTTGAACAAGGCAGTCTCGTAGCCACGTAAGTTACCGCCAGTTCTAATTCTGGATGGAATCATCCTGTCCTGTGCGGCCGCCGACAAAAACAAAACCAGCATCGTGGCGAAAAATGCTGTTAGTCGGCATACTTTCGAAGTGCCGACAATAGTTGTGTTCTGTTTGATGTTTGTGATGTTTTCCATAGGTGTTATTCCTTGTTTTTATTTCTTTCAAGAGGGATAATGTTATTTAGTATGTATTTGGATATTGCGATTCAACGTGGCGTAACTCCACATCTGCTCGGCGGCCTCCTTTGCATACCATTCGCGGGCTTGTGGGTCTGTTACACTCAAAAGACGACGATAATGCGACCAAGTCAAAATTCCACATGGCGTGTGGAATATTTCGGGGAACGTAAGATAAAATTGCCGGAAGTAGTATAGATTTTGCACAGAGAAACCTTTTCCAAATTCTTCTGTGAGTGCGGCCGACAGTTGTTTAAGAATCTGTTTCCCATAGTTTGCACGTGTGGAGCCATTCTGCTCTTCTTCCACGATGCGACGGCCTATCTGCCAGTATGCGTTTACCATTGCTTGATTTACTGCCGCATACGCTTCTTGCCTACCACGAGCTACCAGCTGCTTTATTTCTTGAATGAAATTGCCGGGGAGACTTGTTTCATTGCCCGTACTCATTATTTTTGTCATAATCAATCGCTTTTATATAATAACGCAAAAGTCTATAATATGTTGTATATCAATCGGCGGGTATTCCTGTTTGTTGTGTTCGTTGAGGATAGGTTGTTGTTCCATGTGATGTAGTGTGTTTTATAAACTTAGGTCAACTATTCGGTTCAGATACCATTCGTCCTTTTTCAACACAAAAAAATACTCCACTCTGAAACCGGTTTCTGGAATGCCATACACAACGCGCCAAACATTTTTCGAGACGCTCTCGAAAGTCTTTTCAAAAGAGGAGAAGTTTTTCTCGCACTTCCATTCGTCAATTGTCAGAGTGTCGAATATTTCATTGTCGTTTATGTCAATGTCGTTCAGTACTACGGATGTTATCGGAAGGGCGACATGCGACTGCTGATAGTCACAATCTGTTTCGAACCTTTTGTAGAAATCCTGAAAGTTTGTCGAGGCTTTCTGTCCAAGCATATAATGACTTGAAAACAGCAGAGCTATGCATAGCAAAGCCTTAGTGGCAAATATTTTTTTTGTATTTCCCGTATGCATAGGCGGGAACTCCTGTTTTTTGTGGTCTTTAAGGATAGGTTGTTGGTCCATGATTATTGAGTTTTTATCAGTTTAAGATCCAGCGGAGACCGGCACGCATGAAGAAACCGTTGTCAAGGTTGGCGTTGCCTGCCACCCAGCCTTTGCTTTTCCAACCGAATTCGGCGTAGGGGTCGAGAAAACGGCTGTGGTAACTTAGGCGAGCTTTCACAAGACCACCTATTGTTCCTGTGGCAGTGTTGAACAACATCTCTTTGGGTTGCAACCATCCCATTAGGGTACCGCCTATGTGCATACGGTTGTCGAGTAGTGGAAAATCCACCAGACCTATCTCCAGACCTCCGAAATGGTGTTTGTAGTTGCTGTAGCCGTGCAATGTGGCATAGGCGTTGAATTTGGGTGCTTGTAGGTAAAGGTCGAGTGCGGCATCGCTGCCGAAAGCAGTAAGGTAGTGGCGGAAGGCAAAGTTGCCGTAATATATTCCCTGCTCCGTTTGTGCCAAGCGGAAACGCGAGAATCCGAACATCATGGGTGATATGAAATTAAGCACATCCAATCCCACTTGACGGTGCAGATATTCTTTGCCCTCGTCAGATATATCATTGTAAGAAATGTAGCGATTTATGCCCACGCCGCTGGGATGTGTCCCACGTGCTGAGTATGGCAGGTCGGGGTTGCACAGGGCGTGTATCCAAGCGTTCATGTCCAATCCTGTGAAGTCTCTAGATTCTATAGTGTTTTCCACCATGTTGCGTTCTGCCATATTCTCTTCGCCGGTGCCGTTGGCGCAGGTCATCAGATATAGGATGTTTTGGATGTTGTTCATCCAGTAAAGCACCTCGTTGTCGAGGTTTTGGTGGTAGAAAAATCCGTTAGACTGTAAGTTGCGATTTAGATCCACAACAGCCTCGTGACCGGCACTCATCAGACGGACGAAATCGGCATGGTGCTTGTCGCAGAGCATGGCCATATCCTCGTCGGTTTCGTGGCTAACGGCAATTGTGCTGGAGCCGAGCTGTAACAGCAACACCTCGTTGAAACTATTGACCCCGTATTTTGTCATTACTCCACGGTGGTACTCCTCATGCAGCCACGATACGCCCAAAGGCATCTGCATTACCATAACGTCGAATACGCTGATAGCCAACCGTTGTGTGAATATCTGCCAAAAGGTGCTGTTTTTGAAACGTATGGCTTTTTTCAGTCCGAAATGGGCGGCCGTATATAAATCTGCTGAATAAGAGAGGCTGTTCTCCAAGCCGGGATTCATATAGGATTGGAAGAATCCTCCCGTTGTGTTGTATGCCTGCGATTGCGACGGTAGAGTGAGCAAAGGCATATCAAGGAACACTTCTCCTAAGCTGTCGGTGTAACGGACAAGGTTGTTATCGAAGGCATTTTGTCCAAGCATATAATGACTTGAAAACAGCAGAGCTATGCATAGCAAAGCCTTAGTGGCAAATATTTTTTTTGTATTTCCCGTATGCATAGGCGGGTACTCCTGTTTGTTGTTGGTGAATAATTGTTTCATAGCAATAGCGTTTATGTTATTTAATCATTTTCAAGCCCTTTTCGGATCTATTTCTGACAGTTTTAGCAATAGTTCTTCTTTTGTCATACAGTTGTTTTTTTTGTGGGTTATCTTATTGTTTTTTCTGGAGTTTCATTTTTATTTGGTGTCATCCTAAAAGTAGTGGGATGATGTGGCAGGCTGGATTGAAATTCTAAAATCATGCTACAATCCACACGAATGTTGAACGTTTTATAACCTTCCGCCTCGATGTGCAAATAATGTAAAATAAGGTACCGATGCCTATCTTTTGGGTCGAATAGCGGTATTGACAATCCAAACTCCCCGTTTTCGTCGCTTGTAACGGAGCATACATACGAAGAATCCTCCTCTTTAAACAAAGTAACTTTAGCTCCGTTTAGCGTTTTTTCGCTATATGTGTCAATAATTATACCAGCTAAGTGACCTTTGTTTTCTTCCTCTTCTTCCTCATCGGGGAAGGACTGTCCTAAGGGAACCAGTTTGATAGATAGAGGGATGTTTGGAAAATGTTCAAGTTTGTATGCTAAAACAATCGACCTAACGAAGTCTGTATCAATATATATCTGTCTTTCCCAATACCCGTTTGCGGTTATACTCAACAAGTATTCTTTTTTGTCGGAAATATTGGGGACTGTTAATGTGAATTCTCCATCTTCAACGCTTGTTGTCGAACATACATAGGTAGAATCCTCTGCATTCAACAACGTTATCAATGCGCCTTTGAACACTCCTTGGTCTGGCGTCCAAACGTGTCCGACAATATGCCCCTGCGCCTGGAGCACATTGCAAAAAATCACCATCAAAGCCGTAATAAAAAGACTAAAGACATTTTTGTTCATGTCGGTTTTTATTTAAATCAAATTATTCATTTTGCATAATTTTGTAAAATACTGGTTGTTAATGGTTAGCAAGTTTTGATAAAGAATTGGTTTGGCAAAAAAAAGCAATTTACATTTATTTATTCTCCTGCTCGCCTTCGGCTCGCGAAATCTTATATATCTTATGAATTACTTCTGCCTTTGGCAGAAAAAAATAGAATTCACAAATGTTCCTCATAATTTCAATTTTCAACTTTCAATTTCCAACTCTCACCTTCATTCCGTTGGAGTAGGCGCTGAATTCCGGTGCGTACTGGCATTGGATGAGTGCGTAGCCGTTGCTCAGATTGCCTTCCTTGGTGACGAACATGCTGTATTCCAGCTGGTGCGTGCCTTTGGGCAGGAACTCTATAAAGAACTCCATATCTGAGTCGGTGTTGGACTGGTAGTAGCTCATGCCGTCGTTGTAGCGGTAGCGCGAAACCTGCTCGGTAGGCTCGAAGCCTGCCGCGCGGAGGTCTTTCACAAACACAAAACTCATGTCTTGCTCGTTGGTGAAAGTGATTTTCACCGTAACCTTGTCGCCGACTTTGATAGGCGCGGTGCCTGAGCCTGTCGAAGGCACAAGCACTTTGCCTTTGTCGGTAACCTTTTCCACAAACAGCTCGCGACGGATGGTAAATCCCGACTCGTCGCTCTTTACCTCGTCCACGGGGACGAAATACTGCCGGAACAGGCCGCCCCACACAAGGTGTTTGGTGGGGTTGTTCACCGTAAGGTGCCGTATCTCCGGCGTCACCTCGTCGGCGTTCCAGCGGCGTTGCACGAAGCCCGTGCCTGCCACTCCGCCGTCGGTGCTTACGGGGGTGTTGCCGAAACGCAGTGTTACCTCCTTGCCATCGTCGAGCCAGTCGCTGCCGCGCATAAGCAGGGCGTAGATGGCGTCGGCGGTGGAGGCACAGTTCTCCCAGCGGTTAGTCTGTTTCTGCGTAAGCAGCCATACCCGCAGCTGGTCGAGCATGGCATCGTCGTTGTCGATCTCCGCAAAGGCGGCCATTATGTTGGCGTGGGTGGCTATGTGCGACTCGAAACTGAAGTATTTCTTAGGCCAGTACATGCCCGTCTGCTCGTTCTTTTGGGCACACTCTTTAAACGACTGAATCATCAGCTTGGCGATGTCCTTTTTGCCGTTGCGCCAAAGCAGCACCGCGGCCTGCGAGCGTTGGTTGAAGTTGAACGATGTCCACTCCTTGGCCAGACTGCCGAGGTAGTACTTCTTGGCGGTGGCGAAGTCATTGTCGGAGTTCTGTGCGTCGAAGAAACTGAGGGCGTATAGCTCGGCGAGGGTGGTGGAGCCAATGGGCCAGTCCTTGCCGTTGCTGTGTTTTTTCATATAACGGTAACTCTCCGCCACCTCGCGTTCGAGGAAACGCACGGCTCTGTTGCAGATGTCTTTTGCATTGTTCTTTCCATCTTTGTCCAGCGACTCCCATGCACCCATGGTTTTCAGTTTGCCGAACCCTTTCAGTATGTATGTGGTGATGTAGGGACTTTCGGGCATCCCCTCCATCCATGGCCAGCCGCCGTTGTATTTCTGCTTGTCTTGGATGAGTTTCAGTGCGTTGCTCTGCTGCCGTTCGATGGTGTTGAGGTCGAAAAGTGCGGCTATCCGGCTGCGTTGCTCACTCTCGCTTTTGGCCTCGATCACCCACGGCGTTTCCTGCAGCATTATGGCCTTGAGCTCTTGGTCTTTCTCCAGTTGCGAAAGCAGTGCGTCGGGTGTCTCGATCTGCCATTTTTTGATATAACCGAGCAGGTTGGGGATTTTGCTTGCTATGTGCGACGCAAGGGTGTTGGCGTAGAACACGTAGAAAGCGTTTTCGGCGCGGTCGGTCTTGGTGCTGGCAAGGTAGGGCAGCGACTGCACGGCGTACCACACGGGGTTGGTGCTGAAGTTGAGTGTAAGGCTGTAGTCGCGTTCGTTGGAGGCGGGGTTGGCTATGGCGTCGAAATCCAAGGTCTGCTCCGTTTCGGCCTTTACAGTAATGGGAAGTGTCTGTGTCATAAACACTTCGCTGTTGAGCACCGGCATCAGTCGCTGCTCCGCATCGCTGAAATTGTCTGCATAGGCGGTGAAACGGAAAGCCAAGAGGCTGAGGTCGTGTTTGGCGGCCACCTGCCAGCGTACCTCCTTGCTACGGCCGGGCATAATCTGCTCCATGGCAATGTCGGCGGGCGAGAGTAGCAGGTTTACGGGCTGTATGGTGGTGGCGTCGAAGATTTCGAGTCTGGCGGTGGGCGTAACGGCCTCGTCGCCGGTGTTGACGACGTTGGCCACAAGCCACAGCGTGTCGCCGGCGTACATATAGCGCGGCAGGTCGGACATTATCATCATGGGTTTCGACGAGGTGAAAGTGTATTCGTTGCTACCCGTTTGAAGTCCTTTGTTGTAGGCAAGGAGCATAAGACGCCAGCGTGTGAGGGCGTCGGGCATGGTGAAACTGAAGGTGGCGCTGCCGTCGTCGTCGGTGCGCAGGTTGGGGAAGAAGAAAGCCGTTTCGTTAAAATTCTCGCGCATGGCGGGCTTGGCGGGCTCGGGAGCTAGGGAATAATCGTCGTCAACCACTATTCCGGATACGGCGGACTTCGGTGCCATTTCTTTCGCGGACATACGTTTTCCCCCCTCGGGACTTCCTTTGTCGATAAGGGGGACCTTGTTTGAAACTACGTGAATAGTAGCGAGTTCTTCTTGGACATCCTCCAATTCCATATTAGCTTCAACCACCTCCAATTCTGTGACACCTTTAGAGTTTCTCCCTCTATAGAGAGCGGGGCTTATGTAAGCGAAATCGAAGAACGGCCAGTCGGAGGGCATACTGTAGTTGAAAAGCACAAAATATTGATATATAATGTCTTCCGAATTGTAATTAGTAGAAAGTTTTCTGACTATGTGCTTGTCGGTGGTGAAATAAATATTGAAACTTCTTATAGACGGCTTAAGATTCAGATACCAGATGTTTTGGGCGAACATGTCCAGCGAGGCGTCGTACATGCCTGCAAGCAGTGCGGCTTTGGCTGGATTGTTTTTGTAGTCGCACACCTGTACCTCCCAGGTCTCCTCGGCACCGGGACTCAGTTTGTCGCGCATGGTGGCGAGTTTTACGTTAAGCTGGTAGTTGTCGAAAGGTACCATTACGTATTTTGTTTCTGAGATGTTGGCGTTTTCTTTCACCAAAACCATCTCCCACTTCAGAGAGCCACGGTCTTGTTCTTCAACGGTGTAGGAGATTGTCTGCACGCTGTTGCTAAGGGTTATTTTCTTTTCGAGATGTACACCATGTTCGTTCATCAGCCGCACCAAAACTTCCACGTCGTTGGCGGAGCTGCCGACGTAAAGTTTTATCTTCTCGCCGGGTTGTGCGGTGTATTTGTCGGTTTTCGCCCAAATCATTGTGGTGAATGGCATGGCTTTGCCGCCGCCGTCGTAAACCACGAACTCTTTTGAGGCCACGGCCAAGGGATCGTCAAGGCTGCGAAGCTCGACAATGTATTTGCCAGGTTTCAGCGTTTTGCCGTCGTAGAAAGCGGCGCTGTCGTCCACAAAAATCTCCGTATCATCTACCAAAGTCTTTTCCGTTTTGTCGTAGAAACTGTAGAAGGGGAACAGCTCGTCCATCTCCTTGTCGGAAAGCGTCTGGCGGTCGAGTTTCGTTCTTGCGTCCATTGTGGCGAAATAGCTTATCTTGCGCTCGTCGTTGTAGCGGTAAATTTTGCGCGAGATACGGCTTTTGGCCGGCTGGTAGCTGAGGTTGCTCACGCTTATTTTGTATTTGCCGAGGTCGGATTTCTCTATCTCCGAGGGCAGGTCGGTGCTGATGGCTATCTCGTTGTATCCGGCACGTATGGTGTAGGTTCCGGTACGTGTCTCGCCCTGGCGGTTGGTGGCCGTAACCTCTATCTCGTATAAGAACAGTGGCTGCAGCTTTTTGTCGATGTTGCGCCTGGGCTTGAGGTTGAAGGTGATGGCGAATTTGCCGTTTTCGTCGGTGCGGGCTTTGCCGTGAGCCACCTGATCGCCCACTAGGGCTACATCGGGGTAGTTCCACCAGAAACATTTCCATGGGAAATAGGTCTTGCGTTCCACACGGTAACTGTATTCCACATCGTCCAAACCGAAACCGGCAAGGGCTTTCACATCGCCGTGCACGGTAGCGTCCTGCCCCAGTTTGTATTGCTCCTTAGGTTTTTCGAAAGTCACCTCGAAAGAGGGACGTTTGTATTCCTCCACACGGATATCCTTCCCTTCGGGAGTTTTCCTTATCTCAAGTGAATATCTGCCGTTCATCCTGTCGGTGGGGATGACGAAAGAGCCGCTGAACGAGCCGTATTCGTCGGTGGTGAAAGGAGTGGAGGCTATTCTCTGGGAATTGGCGTCTAAAAAAACGATAGTGTCGTTGTAATTGACGGCCAAATCTTTATATCCGTCTTTTACGAACACAACAACACCGTGGTACTGAACGGTTTGTCCGGGACGGTAGATAGCCCTGTCGGTGAAAATTACGGATGAGAAATGTCCAATGGATTCGGTATTGTCTGGACGGAACCTATCTCCATCGCTATTAAGCAATTTGTCGTCGCCTTTGCGCAGGTCGATTGACATACCCCATCCTTCATCCTTGACATCCTTGTGGTTTATCACTGCTTTTCCTTTGGCATCGGTAATGGCAGTGGCGATAATATTTTTTTTGTAAGAATTTGATTTGTAATCATATCTTTCGGTCTGTAGTTCCACGGTTACGCCCCCTACGGGTTTCCCCGTCTTGCGGTCGAGGGTGGTGATGACCTTTTTCCCCACTTGTTCGTCGCAGATATAGGCAAGTCCCGATACTTGGAACGAAGTAAAGGAGTAGTTATCCTTGCTGAATAAAGTACCCTTTTCGGTGCTTGCCAATATGTAGTATAAGCCTTTCTCCAAGGGCGGCAGGGCTATGAGGGTGCTGTGCTCGCAGTAGTCTGTCTCGGCGGGCAGCGACAACTCCTTTTCCACTACGGCTGGCATGTTTTTCAGCTCTTGTATAAATTTGTCGCCTTTTAGATTGTCAAATCTTTTCTCATCTTTCTCAGTTACTTTGATAATTCTGTAGTATGGTTTGGCGATGTTGCGGTATGTAAGCACGGCGGGAATGGGTTCGCCGGGCAGTTGCACGTTGTAAATTTCAATACCCACCGACGGAGTTTCTATCATTTCTTTCAAACTTCTGCATAGTTTGGCACCGAACGAGGTCGGGAATTTGGCTATGGCCTCGTCGCAGATGGCTATTGCTTTGCGGTAGTTGTCGTGGTAGGCGCTGTCGTCCTTGTAGTTGATGATTTGTTTGCAAAGGGAATAGGCTATGCTGTAGCTGATTTCGGTGGAGAGCGGGTTATCGCTGTTTTCGGCTTTCAGGCGTTCGAGGGCGGAGATATAGCGGCTTTCGTTCTTCAGAATGCCGTTGACAAACTCGTAGCGACGTACGTCGTTGTAGAGCAGCACATCCTTTTTGCCCTGCTCGAGGTTGTAGGCAATAAGCTGTTGGAAAATTTTAAGACATTTGGTGAGTGGGTTGTCGTAGTTTCCGAGGTCGGCGTTGGCAAAGTCCTTGGCGGGAAGCCACCACAGGTTGGTGTCGCCCTCGGTGTCGTCGGCAGTGGCCACCTCTTTGTAGTAATTGGCGGCACGGTGGAACAGGAATTCGAACAACGTGGCCTCGTAGTCGAGGTGTTGCTGAAAATTCTTGTTTTTCAGAGTTCTGTCTTTATAAATCTCGGTATAGTCGGTGGTTTTGGCGTTTTTCAGGGTCTCCACGTCTTTCAGAGCCTCGTCGTAGTGGTAGTTGATGCGTGCTTGGAAAGTGGCTTTGTCCCAGTATTTCATCTCCACTTTGCTTATGTCGCCTTCGATGGTTTTGTTGTAATCGATACGCCATCTGTTATTGTCGAGGTAGGTGGCGTAAGCGGCGGCAATCTCAGAGTGGAGCAGGGCTTTGTGCGTGGCGTCGAGCTGTCCCAGTTTCGATTCGGCGTAGGCTATCGTCGTGGGGATGTAGTTTTCGTCGTCGTCGTTTTTTAGTTTGAAAACCCGTTGCATGTAAACGATGGCTTTCAGCTGCTGATTCTGGTTTTTCTCCTTAATGGCCTTCTGTTCGATGGTGTTAAGGGTTTTCTCCGCCGATTCCGGCAGGTTTTTGTTGAGGTTGTTGTTGACGGTCTTCCACAGGGTGGAATAATCTGTCTTTTGGGCGTTTGCGTTACCCGAAAAAACGGCGGCCGCTATCGCTAAAACGGCACTGACGGCGAGGATGAGGGACTTTTTCATATCGTTTTCCGTTGGTGGATAATTTGGTGCAAAGATACGATTTTTTTTAATTCGGATTTCGGATTTCAGATTTCGGAATTTAGTTCGTTGGCGATGTGGCGGGTGCGGTCACTGAGCCTGTCGAAGTGCCGCAACTTTGAAGATTTTCAGATTGACAGATTTTCAGATTGTCCGATTATCTGAATATCGGAACATCGGAATATCTAAAAACTTTCAATTTTCAATTCGTTCGATAAGGAAGCTGACCGGGCGGAAGCCGTCGTTGCAGCTTATCATGGCGCTGTAGGGGTTTTTCATCCAGCCGTCGTAGAAATTGCCGCGTCCAGCGTCCAGCTCCTGCACAAACCACTGCATGCTCTCCCAAGCGCTGTCGCACAGGTTTTCGGGCTTTTGGCCGTTGAGGGAAATCCACGTCTGTCCCTCGCACACGTCGCAGGTGTGTTCTATCGGGTTTTCGTACAAGGCCGACAGGTCGTTGTAGCTTGCCTTGCGTATGGCGGTGATTTTTACGTTGCTCATTTTTGTGATTTTGTTTCTGTAAATCTTTTTTTTGTTTTCTCCTACTCGCCTTCGGCTCGTGAAATCTTTTTAATCTTGTAAATTTTTATGTTCGCTTCGCTCACATTGTTAATTGTCAATTGTTAATTATCAATTACTTCCGAATTCCGAATTCCGAATTAATCAGTGTCCCGCGAAGGCCAGTCCCGCCACACTTACCTTGGCACCTTCGGCCTGCAGAATGGCTCGGGTGCAGGATTCCAGCGTGGCTCCGGTAGTTATCACGTCGTCGATGAGGAGTATGTGTTTTCCGGCGAAGGTGTCGGTTTCGGCGAGGGCGAATTTCTCGCTGACGTTCTCCCATCGGCTGAAACGGCTTTTCTTGGTCTGCGTCTGGGTGAACTCGGTGCGTATCAGCACGTCGGTAACCACGGGTCTGTCGAATTTCTGGGCTATGCCTTTGGCAATCTCCTCGCTCTGGTTGTATCCGCGTTTCTTGAACTTTTTCGGGTGCAGCGGCACCGGCACAAGGTAGTCCACGTCGTCGAAACGGTGGCTCTCGGCGAGGGCCGTGCCCAGCTGTCGGCCCATATACACGCCCAGTTCTTTGTTGTCCTTGTATTTGATGCTGTGCAAAATTCGTTGCACGCTGCCTTTCTTCGAAAACGACAGCAGGGCCGTGGCGGACTCTATCTGTACTCTGCCCCAGAAAATTTTCTCTACAGGATTCTCCTTTACCGGCGAAAAATCGGTGAACGGAAGTCCCAGCTGACAGTCGGTACAAATCTGATTTTCAGAACTTAAAAGAGTGTCGCCGCAGCACACACAGCTGTCCGGAAAAAATATCCCCCGCAGGTCGTTGATAAATTTTATTTTCATTTCAAAAAAAAATAGTATCTTTGCAAATCGATTTTGCAAAAATAAAACATTTATAGAAAATAAAAAAATAAAATTATCATGAAACTGAAAAAATTGTTTGTATCCTTGGCAGCAGTAGCATTTATCGCCACAGGAATGATTTCGTGTAACGGTGGTTCTAAGGAAGAAATGGCCACTTTGCAGTCGCAATACGACAGCATTATGAAGGCTTATAACCAAAAGAAAGCCGATTTTGAAGACCTGCAGAACGTGGACGAACAGAAGGCTGCCGAAATCAGGACAAAAGACAGCATTATCAATGTTCAGGCAACCCAGATTCGCAACGGCATCAGCGGAGGCAACGGCGGTGGTGTTTCCAACCGAAAACTGAAAAACCAGATTGCCGAACTGCAGAAAAGATGCGACGAACTGAGCGACGAAATCGAAGCTCTGAAAGCCGAAAACCGCCGTCTGCGTGAGGAAAATGAAAAAATGCAGTCCGACCTCGAGACCGCCAACGGCACAATCTCCAACCAAAACAACGAAATTTCGGAACTTAACCAGAAACTCGTTGCCGCCCGCACACTGCTCATCAACGACCTCACCGCCAATCCCGAAAAGAAAAAATGCGGCAAGAGCAACAAATTCAAAACTACCAACAAAGCCACTGCCGTGGAACGCGTGAACATCTCCGGCAAAATACTGCCCAACACCGTTGTTGACCCAGGCACAAAGACTTTCTACGCACGCATCACCAAAGGCAACAACCTCATCACCAACCTCGGCGACGAACCCAAAGCCTTTGACATGGACGGCGTTGACATGCTCTACACCTGCGAACAGGATGTGGAATTCTACGGCCAAGGCCGCAACTTCTCCATGATTTGGAGAAAATCCAACGCCACCAACCTCGAACCAGGCGTTTACACCGTTACCGTTTACAACGCCGGCAACGAAGTGGGCAAGGCAAACTTCACACTTAAATAAAAGATTTTTTCATTGAATTACAAGGGCGTCCGTGCGGATGCCCTTTTTTATAAAAACAAGAATGTCCAATAGTGAGAAATACCGCCAGCTACGGCAGCAGTACCCCGTTTTCTGCTACGAGTCGTTCCAACACTCCGTAACCGACCGCGGCCTGCTTGTCCGCCACCGTTTCACTGCCGGCAGCGACATAGTGTTCGAACCCGAGACGCTGATCCCCAGCCGCTCGTTTGTCGATTTCGGCAGGCTGTCGCAACGGCAGTACGACACTCTGGTGTTCCAGATGGGTATGATAGAGCTGGTAAGCTATTGGAAATGCGTTTGTTCGCCCAAAGTGGTGATAAAACCCTTCGCCATGGGGCAACAGCAGTTGGAGTTTTGGAAAAAGCTCTATTTCAACGGCTTGGGAGAGTTTTTCTACATCAACGGCATCTCCGCCACGCAGGACGATTTTATGGACATCGTTTGCGAAAGCGACACTGCCCTGCAACACGTTGATTTCGACACCGATACCGATAAATACCTCGTCCCTATAGGCGGTGGCAAGGACTCGGTGGTAACCCTCGAGGTGCTGCGCAAGGCAGGGACAGCTTTCCGTCCGCTGATAATAAACCCTCGCGGTGCCACCACCGAGTGCGCCCGCATTGCAGGTTTCGCTCCCGACGAGGTGTTCGAAATACGTCGCACCATACATCCGCGCTTGCTGGAGCTCAACGCCCAAGGCTACCTCAACGGCCATACGCCATTCTCCGCCATGCTGGCGTTCTACACCCTGTTGGCGTCGGCACTCACGGGCTACGGCAGCATTGCCCTATCCAACGAAAACAGCGCCAACGAGGCCACAGTGATAGGCACTTCGGTAAACCACCAGTACTCCAAAAGCATAGAGTTTGAGAACGATTTCAGGCAATATGTAAAAAGCTATGTATCGGGCAGTTTCAACTATTTCAGTTTTTTGCGGCCCCTCGCCGAATTGCAGATAGCTATGCTGTTTGCGCAAAATGCACAGTATTTCAACGTGTTCCGTAGCTGTAACGCGGGCAGCAAACAGAATATCTGGTGCTGCAACTGCCCTAAATGCTTGTTCGCCTACATCATTCTGTCGCCATTTATCGAGCCAGCAGCGATGGAAGGCATCTTTGGCAAGAACCTGCTCGACGAGCCTGCCATGCGGCCCTACCTCGACGAGTTGCGCGGGTTGGCTCCTACCAAGCCTTTCGAGTGCGTGGGCACCATAAGCGAGGTGAACGCGGCTTTGGCAATGACAAAACGGCGTTTCTACGCCAATGGCGGCACACCGCTGCTTTTGCAGGATTTCGACGGCACTTACGACATGGCGGCACTATCCGATTTCTGCAACGAAAACAACCTTTCGGAACCGTTGCAGACACTGCTCCGAAGCGAGGTGAAGAAGGCACAGGCGGAGTTCCAAAAAGCGGTGGAAGGCAACGTTTGACGAAAAATCGAAAAAAAAACGTATATTTGCATAATTGCATTAGATGTAAGAAATAAAGTAAGTAATTGTTTGGCAATATTTTAAAAACGTAAGAATTATGGCACACATCATCGAAGACATTTCAAGAACCTTCAACGAATACCTTTTGATTCCCGGACTTACCACCCGCGACTGCAATCCCGACGCAGTTTCGTTGCGCACACCGCTGGTGAAATTCCGCAAAGGCGAAACTCCTAAAATATCGCTGAACATACCCTTCGTTTCGGCCATAATGCAGTCGGTGTCGGACTCCAACATGGCCATCGCTCTGGCGAAAAACGGCGGTCTGTCGTTCATCTTCGGCTCGCAGAGCATCGACAGTCAGGCCGAGATGGTGCGTAAGGTGAAGAAACACAAAGCCGGTTTTGTGGTTAGCGACGCCAACCTCACCCCCGAACACACTCTGCGTGATGTGATAGAGATTAAAGAACGCACGGGATTTTCCACCATCGGCATCACCCACGACGGCACTCCCAACGGCAAGCTCCTCGGCATGGTTACCAGCCGCGACTACCGTCCCTCGCGTACACCCCTCGACACCAAAATCAAGGACATAATGACTCCTTTCGAGAAACTGGTGGTGGGCAAGGAAGGCATCAACCTCGACGAGGCCAACGACATCATCTGGGACAACAAAGTGAACGCCCTGCCTATTATCGACGACGAACAACGACTCAAATATTTCGTTTTTCGCAAGGACTACGACAACCATAAGGACAACCCCAACGAGCTGCTCGACGAGCACAAACGTCTGCTGGTGGGTGCCGGCATCAACTCGCGCGACTACGCCGAGCGTGTGCCCAAGCTAATCGAGGCCGGCGTTGACGTGCTCTGCATCGACTCCAGCGACGGTTTCTCCGAATATCAGGCCGACACCATAAAATTTATTCGCGACAACTACGGCGACACCGTGAAAGTGGGTGCCGGAAACATTGTTGACGCCGAAGGTTTCAACTACCTTGCCGAGGCAGGCGCCGATTTCATCAAAGTGGGTATCGGCGGTGGCTCCATCTGCATCACCCGCGAACAGAAAGGCATAGGCCGCGGCCAGGCTACAGCACTTATCGAAGTGGCCAAAGCCCGCGACGAGTATTTCCAGAAGACCGGCATGTATATCCCCATCTGCTCCGACGGCGGCATAGTGCAGGACTACCACATGTCGCTCGCCCTTGCCATGGGTGCCGATTTCCTGATGATGGGACGCTATTTCGCACGTTTCGACGAAAGTCCTACAAAGAAACTCCTTATCGGCGGCAACTACGTGAAAGAATACTGGGGCGAAGGCTCCAACCGCGCCCGCAACTGGCAACGCTACGACATGGGCGGCAAGACGGGCATGAAATTCGAGGAAGGCGTGGACAGCTACGTCCCTTACGCCGGAAAACTAAAGGACAACCTCGAAATAACCCTCGGCAAGATTAAATCCACCATGTGCAGCTGCGGCTCCACCACAATAGCCAAATTCAAGGAGACAGCCAAAATAACCCTCGTGTCGTCCACCAGCATCATCGAGGGCGGCGCCCACGATGTTATCCTTAAAGAGACAAAAACCAACAACTAATTTTCATTAGTTTGCAGTTTGTAGTTTTGAGTTTGCAGTTAGTAGCGGCACTTCGACAGGCTCAGTGACCGCAAAGTCCACTCGGTGCCTGAGCTTGTCGAAGGCACATCATCACAGTTCACTAACTAATCACTAATCACCCATCACTAATCACTAAAACCATGGATTACTCCGAAATAAAACTCACCATCACTCCGGTAGTGCCTTTTGCCGAGATAATTATGGCGGAGCTTGGCGATGCCGGCTACGACAGTTTTGTGGAAACGGATACTGGACTTCTGGCCTATATCCCTAAGGACCAATACGATGAGGCGGTGCTAAAGGCCGTCATCGCTTCGGTGGAGGGCTGCGAGATAACCTACGAGCTGAGCACCATCCCCGACCAGGACTGGAACGCCGCTTGGGAGAAAGAGCACCAGCCCGTTATGGTGGAGGATTTCTGCTGGATTTACGCTCCTTTCCACAGCCCCAACCCGCAGGCCGAGTACAACATACTTATAGAGCCCAAAATGTCGTTCGGCACTGCCCACCACCCAACCACCTACCTGATGTTGAAACTGCTTAACAGCGAGCCACTTGCAGGAAAGAAAGTGCTGGATATGGGAAGCGGCACGGGGGTGCTGTCCATCTTCGCCGAGAAGCGGGGCGCCGCCAGCGTGGAAGCCATCGACAACGACGAATGGGCGTACCGCAATGCCTTGGAGAACCTCGAAAACAACAACTGTCGCAATATCAAGGCGTTGCTCGGCGATGCCGCCCTGCTCACCCCCGACAAACGTTTCGACGTGGTGGTGGCCAATATCAACCGCAACATATTGCTCCGCGACATGCCCAGCTATATCTCCGTACTAGCCCCCGGCGGCACCCTGCTGCTGAGCGGTTTCTACGAACACGACATCCCCGCCATCCGCGCCAAAGCCGAAGCCTCGGGACTCGCTTTCGACCATTACGAGAGCCGTCAGGACTGGGTGGCAGTTAAATTCAGATTTCGGAACTAATTGATAATTAGTAATTAGTAGTTAGTAATTAGAAGTTGTTTTTGGATGTTCAGATAATCTGATATCTAAAAATCTGAATGTCCGAAAATCCGAATATCTGACTATCTTTCAATCCTTTCCCCGTAGGGAAATTCTCTTAATAACTAAAAGAGCGTCAACGACAAAATGCCCCAGAGGGGCTAACTCTTAATAACCCCACATGAAAAAAGAGCCAGTGGTTCTTTTGATAGCGAAGCGGAGAATGCTCCGGCATGCAGTGTGGGGGTAAAGACAAACCTACTGAAAACAGCGTCTCGGAGAGACGCGACCTTTACTTAATTAAAGCAGTCAAAAAAATTTTCCGCAAAGTGTAATATTTTCCGTACTTTTGCAATTATATATTGACTGAACATAAATTCGGAATCTCTTGACAAAAACGGAGTACAACCAATGCGTGGAACTTTGGTCGGACGAAGTCTATTACTTCGCCCTGCATTGCCACAGCAACGTGCCCGACTGTCAGGACGCAGTGCAGGAGGCTTACGCCGCACTGTGGAAAAATCTGGACAACGTTCAGTTCGAAAAAGGCAAGTCGTTCCTGCTATCAGTAACCTACCGTCAGCTTATGATGACCTTGCGGAGAAAGAAAACCGCCGAACTTAAACTGCACGACCTGTCTGTTCAGGAAAACGAATGCCGCCCCTACGAAAACTTCGACCTGCGAAAAGCCTTGGACCAAGCCATGCAGCGACTGCCCGAAACTCAGAAAGCCATTCTCCAGCTGCGCGACATAGACGGCTACAGCTATAAGGAAATTGCCGAAGTGCTGAATATCAGCGAACAACAAGTGCAGGTGTACCTCTTCAGGGCAAGGGTGGCGATGAGGAAACAAATAGATAAAGATGACTTTTAAAACCGAAAACGAGATATTATGAACATAAACGACCAAAACTACGAACTTTACCTGTTCCGCTATGCGGAGGGACTGCTCACCGCCGATGAACGCAAGGATGTGGAGGCGTTCCTGCAACAGCGTCCCGAAATGCAGGAGCTGCTCTCGCTCTACGATCCCGACCTTAAAATCGAGGCGTACGACAGGGACAAAGTCGTATTTCCCCACAAAGAAAACCTAAAACACAACCATATCATCCTGTTCCCCACCTACGCCAAAATCGCCGTTGCCGCAAGTATAGCCCTGCTTTTGGCCGCGGGAGCTTTCTTTTTGACACGTAACGCAAAAACCACCGACAACCAAGTAGTTGCAACCGCTACAACACCAACCGATTCGCTATCCGTTGTCCCGGCCGACGAGCATCCTTCGGAAACTGCCGTGCCGCCAACTCGAAATACTGCAAAACCAATCCATTACGCCACTGCAACCCCGGCTATTACCCCACAGCCCACAGCCCCTGCCACCGAACCCGCCTCTGCCGAGCCTGCGCTTGTGGCGGAAGAAAGTCAACAACCGACGACGGTGGTGTCGGAACAGCTGGCGGAGGAACCTGTTGCAACGCCCAAAGCTATAACGTTTTACTCCGAGCGTGTAAGCGCTGGACAAAACGACGAATATTTTAGAAGCTATTCGGCACAAGACAACGTCATTGTAAGTGCCTCCGGCGACAAAGACATTTACGACGAAGTGGAGAAGGTTACACAAAGCATCGCCATACGGATTAAGGAGAGGATAAAAGGCTTTTTCAAGCAGGAAAAGCCCAAACAACAACCCGAAAAAGAACCCTATATCTCCGAAAACACTGAAAAACCAAAGACAAAATCCCATCCAACTATATAAACATGAAAAAAGTAAAACGAATATATAACGACATGAAAAAAATTATTGTTTTGACAGCGGTAATTCTGGCTTTTGCCACTGCTTTGGCGCAACAACCGATGCAAGGCACCACAACGACCATCGGCGGCATAACCCGCGTGTGCCTCAAAAACTGGGCCGAGGCGACAATCTGTTTCGGCAACGAGGTGGCGGTGCGCAACCAAGTCGTTGCAGGCGAGCCACTTGCCGACAAGGCGTACGACGACTATTTCACCGTAAGGGGCGACACCCTCTTTATCGGCGAACGCGACGACATACGGCAGACGTTCTACATCACCGTGCAGCTGGATTCCGCCAAGGCCGCAGAGCTTATTTTCTGCGACCACTCCGAAGGAACAGTCCATCCCAACGGCAAAAGTGCAATAAAGATTCTGGCCTGCGACGACAGCAAGGTGAACATCGGCAGGGAGTCCGACAAAACAACATCGGTCAACAACCTGAAAGTGTGGTCGTTCAACAACGCCGTGGTGAAACTTAAACCGAAAGAGGTTTCGGGCGACACAGTGTGCCTCTATTCCAGAAATGAAAGCTCCATCTACGCACGTACCGTGTCGGGAAACAACATACAGCACACGCCCAACGTGAGTCTCGGCACCAGCTACAGCGACCCCGTGGAAACGATTACCGGCAACAAGCACTGGACTGTCGATTTTTCGTGGGCTTTCAACAACTGGAGCGGAAGCCCTTTCAATCCCCTCAAGCGGTTGCCTGCGGGATACGGCATTAGCACCACTCCCACGTCGTACCAGCTGAGCGTGGGCTACCAGCTCAATATACTGCGCGATGCGTGGTATCTCAACGTTGCCCTCGGCTACGAATCGGATGTTTTTAACTTTGATTTTGACGAAATCACTACAGACGTTAATGATTTTGACGATGGTATTACCCCGCTTTCGGGTCAAAGTGACCTTTCTGTAAGATATTATATTAAAAGTCTTTCGTTGGTATCAAGATATGTAACATTGCCAATAACCATGAAATACAAGCACAAATGGTTTACCGCTTCGTTGGCGGTAATCCCGGGCATCAACTACACATCCTCAAACACAGGTTTCAAATGCACTATGAGCGAGAAATATGACCCTTATCTCTCTCTTAGAAGAGATGTTGCTGCCGACCTGAACCTGTTCAAATGCGACCTCCGGCTTTCGGTGGGTATGTGGAACCTCGTAAAGCTGTTTGTGCAGACTTCCACTGTGCCGCTGTTCAAAGACTCACCCGACGTATATCCCTTAAAATTCGGTATCACAATAGGGAGATTCTAAAGATGGAAACAAATAAGTTGTTAAATATCAAAATTTTACAAATATGAAAAAGTCAATTTTTAAAACCGTACTGCCGCTGGCGTTGGTGGGAGTGGTTTTCGCCACTTCGTGCGAAAAGGCTGAGGAAAAACAGGATATCCCGACAAACACACAGAATCCTCCCGTCATTTCTCAGATAGACACAACTATTGTCAACCCCAATAATCAGGTAATGTTGTCGTTGACACCCGATTCCATACGCAATTTGCTTGTCGGTTCGTGGCAAGAGAAATATTATGGCTGGCACCATTATTATTCTGATGACAATATTCGTGACACCCTTACATTTTCAGGTAACGACTCTATTGTTTACGACAAAACAAGTCTTTTTTCGAATTATAAGTTTAATGTGCTGACCAGCAATACAATACAATTTGCAAAAGATTCAACGTCTCGGGTATTTGATTTCTCGTTGTCTATTGACACAACAACAAACCAATTGGAGATTATGTTTTACAATTACATTAATTTGTGCATAACCTGCGATGTGAAAAATATTACTTACACTAAATTGAAATAGGGCCATGAAAAAGACAATTTTTAAAACCGTACTGCCGCTGTTGGCTGTGGCCTTGGCGGGAGTGTTTTTCGCTACTTCGTGCAAGAAAGGGGATAACACAGTCCACCAGCAAGGCAACGGTTTGGTTGGTAAATGGAAAGTAGAATATACTGTACGTGACAGGATAAGCAACGATGGTTCAAATGAAGTGTATTCCGACACATTTTATATTTCCAACTTGACTTTGGAAATAGCGTATTTTCACAGCAACGGGATTGTGTATTTTTATAGCGAAGTTAATAACCATGGAGGTTTCTATATGGATATATATGACTGGGCTATATCGGACGACGGAAGATATATTATTCTAACAAATGGTAGAAATAATATGGGCATGGAAATTGGTTATGCTGATCGTAATTTGGAATTGTTAACCATTGACGAAACCAAATTGCGGATACGCGAAACAAACTGCAACGACAAATTCTCTATTGTACAAACATCCGAGTATAAACGGCAATAAATACTGGTTATGTTATTTATCTTATATACAAATTAATTATGAAAAAGTCAATTTTTAAAACCGTATTGCCGCTGTTGGCGGTG
>JAEEGK010009765.1_pt1 | contig 22307 bp, 8 predicted proteins | sample 8958771 | NCBI WGS metagenome assembly JAEEGK01 (sample SAMN16246547, study PRJNA631951) | gut metagenome | biome: gut microbiome; feature: rumen; material: SC-attached | host: Bos | place: Iran: Karaj | collected 2018-10 | reverse complement strand
CGCGATATTGTTCATGGCCTTGAGACTGGCGCTGATGATTATATTACAAAACCTTTTTCTCTTTCTGTTTTGCGTGCAAGGGTAAATAACCAGCTGCGGAAAATTGAGGGAGAAAGAACTACCGGCGCAGACAACACTTTTACAGACGGCGCCTGGTCCTTTAATTTTGATAAAATGATTTTCATTTATGACAGCAGGCAGGTTGAACTTTCGAAAGGTGAACAAAAGCTTTTATATTACCTGACTCAGAATGCTCCAAACACAGTGAGCCGTGATTTTTTGATTGACCGGCTCTGGTCCGATGGCGAGGACTATGTTGATGAGAATGCACTTTCTGTTACAGTAAAACGTCTTCGCGACAAGCTTAAACTTGGAAACAAAATCAAAACTGTATATGGAATTGGTTATGCGTGGGTAAGTGGAGACTCAAAATGAATCTTGTAATTCTTGTTGCATCTATCGTAATTTTTGCCGGTGCTCTTACCCTTGTAATTTATAATCGCCTTAAACTGAGACGTACTTTTGATTCTATGGAGAAAATGCTTAATGAAGCAATTGAAGGAAACTTTACGGTAGGTAGTTTTGATGAATCAAGATTTTCGCGCCTGGAAGCAAAACTCGAAGAATATCTTTCATCAGCATCTATTTCTGCACAGAATGTCAAAAACGAAAAAGACAAACTCAAAGAATTGATTTCTGATATTTCACATCAGACAAAAACGCCTATTGCAAATCTTGTCCTTTACGGCGAGCTGCTTGAAGGCTCTGAACTAACTGAAGAACAAAAATCAAATGTAAAGGCAATTCTCACTCAGACAGAAAAACTCAGATTTTTGATAGACAGCCTTGTAAAGCTTTCCAGACTCGAGAGCGGTATTATTCAGCTGGAGAAGAAAAAGACAGAAGTATTCCCGATTCTGCAGAATGTTGTTGAGCAGGTTCAGGAACGCGCAACGGCAAAAGGACTCTCGTTGATTTTGAAGGAAACTTCAGCTACCGCCACAATTGATTCCAAATGGACTCAGGAAGCAATCTTTAATATTGCAGACAACGCCGTAAAATATACCGACCAGGGAAATATTACAATTAGTGTCACTGACTTTGATATGTTTGTACGCGTTGATATTTCAGACACTGGTAAAGGAATCCCGGAAGAAGATCAACCAAAAATCTTTGGACGTTTTTACAGAGGCTCATCAACAAAAGCAGAAGAAGGAGTAGGCATTGGCCTTCACCTGGCAAGAGAAATCATAAGCGGTCAGGGCGGATATATTAAGGTAAAATCAATATCACCGCAAAAAGCCGTCCCTGCCGTCCCTGTCACCCCAAACCAACCTGTCACAACCTTTTCAGTATTTTTACCAAAATAATTTCCTTGAAAGATTCTTGAAAGAATTGTGTGTTATCTTTTTTATAACAAAGCTGCGGGAACGTGCTTTCACGATTTTATAATCCGCGGTTTTGAACAGGAGACACACAATGGAAATTTTAAAAACAGAAAATCTTATAAAGACATACGGAAGCGGCGAGGCAAAAGTTGAAGCCTTGCGCGGTGTAAATCTTACAGTAAACAAAGGCGAGTTTTTAAGCATCGTCGGAACTTCTGGCAGCGGAAAATCAACTCTGCTTCATATGCTTGGAGGCCTTGACCGCCCGACCGATGGAAAAGTAATAATTAACGGCAAAGATATTTTTTCTCTTAAGGATGAAGAGCTTACAATTTTCAGACGTCGAAAAATCGGATTTGTTTTTCAGGCCTTTAACCTTGTGCCGGTAATGTCTGTTTATGAAAACATTGTGCTCCCGATTGAGCTTGACGGCGAAAAACCAAATCAGGAACTGGTAAACGAAATTATAAATACACTTGGACTTTCAGAAAAAATCAAAGCATACCCTTCACAGCTTTCGGGAGGCCAGCAGCAGCGTGTTGCAATCGCCCGTGCTCTTGCTTCAGCTCCGGCTATAATTCTTGCAGATGAACCAACCGGAAATCTCGATTCAAAAACAACACAGGATGTTATGGGACTTTTAAAAGTTACAAGCCAGAAGTTTGCACAGACAATTGTGATGATTACTCATAACGATGAAATTGCTCAGCTTGCAGACCGTTCAATCCGCATTGAAGACGGAATGATTGTAAGGGGATAAAAATGAAGGTACAGAATACTCCAGTCATCAGAAAAACCGCACAGAACTATATTTTCAAAAGTCGCGGAAAAAGTCTTATTATAATTCTTTCAATTGCGCTTTGTACTTTTTTGTTCACAACACTTTTTACAGCGGGCGGCAGCATTTTAAGAATGCTCAAGGAATCTACCCAGCGTCAGATTGGAACTTCTGCAGCCGGCTCTTTCAAATATCTTATTCAGGAAGAATACGACAAGCTTGCCGCAGACACAAAAATTAAAGAAGTTTCTCAATGGATTTATGTTGGTGATGCTGCTAACAAAGAACTCTTAAAAGTTCGTACCGAAGTTCACTGGACTGATGAAGTCAGTGCAAAAAAAGGCTTCTGCTACCCGGAGGCTGGAAAACTTCCTCAGACAGAAGATGAAGCAGTTTTCAGCTCGCTTGTTTTGCAGGCTTTGAAAATTGATTTTGACCCGGCTGATTATGAGTCTCTGCTTGGAAAAAAAGTTCCGCTGCAAATTAATATAAACAACCAGATTATAGAAAAAGAATTTACCATCTGCGGTGTTTTTACTGGTGACCGTGTTTCTATGGCTCAGTATGTTCTTGTTTCAAAAGCCTTCCAGGAAAAATATGCACCCGTTCCAAAGATCTCTCATTATGCCCCGGACAATGATTTCAGCAATCTGGCCGGCGGCCTCATAAATGCCGACATAGATTTTCACAGCCCTTTTAGAATTGAAGATCAGCTCATTACCGTAGCCTTGAGAAACGGACTTCCTGAGATGGTAGAAATTGGCGTAAGCAATGCTTCTGTTGCAGGTACAATGGATGGCGAAACTTTGCTCCTTGTTGTCTTCCTGCTCCTTACAATTTTTCTTTCGGGTTATCTTATCATAAATAATATTTACAGAATAAATGTTTATTCAGATATCCGCTCTTACGGGCTTCTTAAAACAATCGGAATGAGCGGACGCCAGCTTTCACGGCTTGTAAGATATCAGGCAATTTATCTTGCGCTTCCTGGAATTGTACTTGGCATTCTTGCAGGTACACTTGTGGGAATCCTTTTAGTTCCGGTTATTGCAGGCTTCCTTAGTGTTTCTATGGCCGCAAAAGGTGTGATTCAAATAAACGGATGGGTGCTTTTAGTGTCTGCACTGTTTTCTTTTATGACTGTGATTATTTCATGCAGACGTCCTGCCAGAATAGCAGCCAAAGTTTCGCCGATTGAGGCAGTGAGATATCAGGAAACAACTCGTGGAAAGAAAATGCAGGCCCGCAACAACACCCGTTTTACAAACTTTTCTTTTGCAGGCAGAAATCTTTCCCGCGACAAAAAAAAGGTTTTCTGGGTTGTGCTTTCGCTTTCTCTTTCGCTTGTGATTTTGAACAGCATTTATACCTTGCTTCATGGTTTTAGCGAAGACAAATATATTGAACACAGCATTGCAACGGATTTTTCTGTAACCGATGCCACACTGGATAATCCTTCTGTGAATTTTAATAACAAAAACACAACAGGAATTTCGCAGGAGCTCCTTGAAGAACTGGGCAAGCTGTCTGGCATAGAAGAGCTTGGCAATATTTATATTGAATCTACCTATCAACGTTTTACAAAAGAAGATTTTCAAAAGATTGATGAGCGCCTCCTGAGTAAAACTTTCTTTGAAACTCTTCTAACTTATGGTGACGAAATCTCAGTTAAAGCCTGGTATGAAGAAGAGCGTGCTGCCTCTGTTATGCTTTATGGAATGGATGATTTTGTGATCAAAAATCTTCCGGTGCAACATGGCGAAATTAATCTGGAAAAATTTAAGACAGGTAACTACATCCTCGTGAACGAATATGACATGCGACTTCCTGACGGCGAGAAAGCGATTCCATATTTCCTGCCGGGAGACAAAATCAGTGTAACAACAAACGATGGTAATACAAAGCAGTATGAAGTAATGGCAACAGTTGGGCTTCCTTATGCCTTCCGCCTTCAGATTTTTGATACACTCGATATGTTTTATATTCTTCCGTCAGATGAGTTCAACAGCTTTTGCCAGCCACGCACTCCAATGCGCTGCCTTTTTAATGTGACTGATGAATCAGAAGAAAAAATTGAAGAGTGGATGGAGAACTACACTACAGAAAGTGAGCCAGCCCTTACTTATACTTCCCGTAAAAGCTACAAAGAGGAATTTAAAAGCTTTACAAGTATGATTATGATTGTAGGCGGCCTCCTTACAGGTATCCTTGCCCTCATAGGACTTTTGAATCTTGCAAACACAATGACGACTTCTATTATTGCCCGTCGTCTTGAGCTTGCTATGCTTGAAGCAGTTGGAATGACAAAGCGAACTCAAATTTGCGGAATGTGTATCGAAGGTCTTTTGTATGCCATTTTTACCGGAGTTACGGGATTAGCTTTAAGTAGTGTTTTTTCTGCTGTACTCATAAAACCTTTTGGAGCAGAGATGTGGTATTTTGAATGGAACTTTTCGCTGCTGCCGGTTGTAGTAGTTTTTCCAATTATGATTGCGCTTACACTTTTGCTGCCGGTGATTATTTACAAAAACGTCATGAAGGCGTCTGTTGTAGAAAGACTTCGAGTTGCAGAGGCTTAGGAAAGCAGGTAGAATAAAACTAACGTGTCAGGAAGAAAAGAAATGATTATAAAGAGGTAAATATGAAAGATCTAAGCAAGATTAAAGAATTGTGTCCGTCGGCTTATGATTTTATCGTGAACAAGGCAGACGGGGCTGCGGTGGGAAAATATGAGCTCTATCCTCAGGATGTACATATGCCTGGTGTTTGTGTTAACGAACGTTCGTTAGTACGAAAAATTGTTGTAAAGGTACCGGTCTTATGAAATTAGCCGGAAATTTATTTCCTGATAACAAAGATTTTTCTCCTGATTTAAATGAAGTCGCACGATACCTGGGCTACCGCCGCGTTACATCACCAGACACAAATGTTGGTGCTCTTATGGAAAAAGCAGCACGTGAAATGCAGACGGTAATGAAACCACAAGCTGTATTTGAGATTTTTGATTTGTCGATGGTTAACCAGGAACTCCGCTTTGCAGATGTTACTCTGCACTCCTGCGACCTGTCACGAAACCTGGACAGCTGCTCAAAAGTCGCCCTGCTCGCCGCAACTATTGGGCCACAGGTAGATGCACTAATCCGCCGACACAGCTCACTGGACCCGGTTTACGCAAGCATTCTGCAGGCAACCGGCGCAATGTACATAGAAGAACTGGTAGACATAACTAACTCAGAAATAAAAAAAATTGCCGCAGCGCAGGGACTGAAAACGAAACCTCGTTACAGCCCTGGCTACGGCGATGTACCTCTGCAAGTGCAGAAAGATTTCTTCCGGTTACTGCCGTGTACCCGCATAGGACTTACCCTTATGGATACACTGATTATGGCGCCGGAAAAGTCGGTTACCGCTTTTGTGGGAATTTATTAGACCCTGAAACAAGTTCAGGGTGACAGCAAACACGTCATGCTGACAGCAAACACGTCATGCTGACGACAAATAGGTCATGCTGAACTTGTTTCAGCATCTATTTCAGGCAGCTACGGTCAAGTCTGTCAAAGCCGTCTGTAAGCTGTCTTGCAATTTCAACCAGTTTTGCCAGATCACCTTTTCTTGCACCTTCGATATTGAGCGGCATAACCGGGTCGTGGAGCGAAAGTCTCAAAAGCATCCAGCCCTGAACGCTTTCTCCCTTAAAGCTGATTCTTACACCTTCGAAAGATTCAGGCATTTCATATTCTGCTTCAACGGCACGGCGCTTGAATTCCGCAAGCACGCTCTGGCCGTAAGTCTTAAAATCGTCTCCGCTAATCTTAAAGCGGTACTCGCCTTCTTCTACGAGAGGAGGAAGTTTTTCGATAAGGCTGTCGAGTTTCTTTCCCTGGGAAGCAGCCTGTGCAAGAGCAATTACAAGTTTAACTGCAAGGAAGGCACCGTCATCAAGGAAGTAGTTATCTTTCAAGGCTCCGTGGCCCGAAGTTTCCATTGCGAGAGGAGCTACAATACCCTTTGCATTCAATTCCTTCTGCTTGTTGATTACGTTCTTGTAACCGCGCATGTAGCAGAGGTGCTTAAGACCAAGAACATTCTGTAGGAAGTAGGTAAGACGGTCTGAGGTAACGCTGTCTGTAATGATTGTTGAACCCGGATATTCAGGAGCGAGAATTGCGGCTATCATAGCAATGATAGAGTCGCGGTTGATTTCGCTTCCGTCGCTGAGAACGGCAGACATACGGTCTACGTCTGTATCAAAAATCAAACCAAGGTCTGCCTTGTTATTAAGAACCGCACTGCGGATTGCTTCCATGGCCTGCTTGTTTTCCGGATTAGGAATATGATTTGGGAACATGCCATCCGGTTCAAGGAACTGGCTGCCTGTTGTGTCGGCTCCAAGCGGCTGCAGGATTTTATCAACAAAGAATCCGCTGGCACCATTGCCGCTATCAACTACAATATGAAGGCCAGAGAGAGGCTTGTCTCCCTTACCAAGAGCAGCAAGGTCGTCGGCAATTTTTCCACGCAGATAATCAGCATAGATAGAAAGAAGGTCCAGCTTTTCAACCGGAGCATTCACTTTGGCTGGATTCAAAAAGCCTGCCAGATTAAGAATCTCGGTAATATCTTCGTGCTCAAGACCGCCGTCAATATCAAAGAACTTAATTCCGTTGCGGTTGAAAGGAAGGTGGCTGGCAGTAATCATTGCCGAGCCGTTGAAATTTGTTTCCGGGAAAACGATAGACATGAACATTGCAGGAGTTGTTGCCATGCCGCAATCCACTACTGTAGCACCCGCGCTGATCATTCCTTCAATGAGAGCCTCAGCCAGAGCCGGCCCTGTTACGCGTGAATCGCGGCCAACACCAAGACGAAGGGCCGTTGCATCAACATCAAGCTTCTTCGCAAGCCAGCTTACATAAGCGCAGCCAATCTGCTTCGCAATCTGTGGAGTAAGATTTACATTCTCACCTTCCACACCTTCTATAGCAACCCCACGGACATCACTTCCGTTCTGCAATTTCATTAAATCCATAAAAACCTCGCTTTTTCTTTAATTATATGCAGATAGCCGGAAAAAATCACTTTCTTTTTCATTTTTTTCAAACTTTTTTTCCAAAAAACTGCGTAAAATGGTGAGGTTTGGACAATATTATATGTAGAAAAACTGATTGCCGCGCGGCGGTACTATGCCATAAAAAGGAGGAAAGAACTATGGTAGAAACTGTTTTTGATAATATTGATCCGGTAGTTTTGGAAAAAGTGAAGAGTCTGCGTCTTATTGATGACGAGCTGATGACATTAATTTTCAGCGGCGACAAAAAGGCCACAGAGTTTATTATTCGGATTCTGCTGAACAGAAATGATTTGAAAGTGAAAAAGTCAATGACTCAGGTTCAGAAGAATAACCTTTTCGGTCGCTCGGTAAAGCTTGATATTGTTGCTGAAGATATCTTCAAGCAGGAATACAATATCGAAATTCAGAGAGAAAAATCTGGAGCAGGTGGAAAAAGAATCCGTTATCATCAGGCAATGCTGGACAGCCATACTTTAAAAAAGAATGAATCTTTTGATAAATTGCCAACTCTTTACATTATCTTCATTCTCGAGCATGACTTATTTAAACAGGGGAAACCAATTTACGTTGTAAATAAGACTCTTGATGTAAAGGATGAAGACGGCGAATATTTGCCTTTTGATGATGCTTGTAATATAATGTACGTCAATGGCGATTACAGAGGTGATAATCCTCTCGGCAAACTGATGCATGATTTTTCAACACCTAATGCTGATGAAATGTATTACAACGAACTCGCCAGGAAAGTCCGTTTCCACAAACAGACTGAAAAGGGGGTACAAATGGCCAGTCAGATAGTTGAAGAATACGGCGACGAACGTGCCGCCGAAGCTCTCAAAATTGGAATACAACAAGGTATACAACAGGGTGAGCAGAAAAAAGCCGTGGAAGATGCTCGTAATTTCTATGCCAATGGCGTCTCAATAGAAATCATCGCAAAATCACTCCAAATGACCGAAGAACAAGTCCGTGAAATTGTAAGCGAACCCGTTCCGGCAAAAGCATAATACTCAAGGAGTTATTCAGCGCCTTCGTCGCAGACGAAAAAAAGGTAAGGATAAAAAATAGCCCCGCCACAACGCTCTAACCTTTTGTGGCGGGGTACGCTCTAAAAAGAGCACAGCTATGGAGGCAAGACGCAATACTGCGTTGTGCCTTTCTTTTTTAAGAATACCGCAACTTGCAGGGGAAGGCAAGTTGTGGGTGATTGCGTGAGCACAAGTAACATAATAAACACACTCCATATTTGTAGTTCAGTTTGATTTATTTATAATTTGCAGAAGAAGAAAAATCATTGTAAAATTATCATATGAAAAAAAAGAATTTTTTTTATTGTCTTCTGATTATATTTATTATCTTGGCAGCCCTAATCTCAATTATTCTTGGAGTTAATTCACATAAATCAAAAACTTCACTTATTGTTGGATTTTATGACAGTTCTGAAAGCATTGATACTTCCCTTTCATCTCTTATAAGCAGTTACTGCAACACCATTGATTTAGAGGCAAAGTTTTATATTTTTAATTCTGATAGTGATATTTCAAAGCAGATAAAAAAGAATAAGATTGATTTAATCATTGCTCCAGCCGGATATGCGGTAAAAAAAGCTGCGAATCTTGCTGATGAAGGATGCGCTTACCCGAGCGAAAAACTTTCTGAAATGTTTTCTTCTATGCAACAGTCAATTATTGTAAAGGATGGAAAAAACAAGGCACTTCCTCTCATTTTTGATAATTTTGAGATTAATATAGAAAAAGCTGCCTTTTATATGTCTGGAATGCCATCAATTGCAACATGGGAAGATATTGAAAAATTTGCATCTATTCAAAAAGATAAAATAGATTACCCAATCAGTTTTGCAGGAGCAGACTATAACTGTCTTCTTGATTTACTCGGTGCTCTTGGAGAAGCCTTTGAAGGAGAAGCTGCCTACAATAAGGCTGCAGATATTCTTTCACTGCAGGCCAGTCTGTCTACCTTTGATGCAAAAGAAGTTGCAGACAAGCTTTTTATTGTGCCAGATGCTCCGCTTGCTTACTCACTTTATTATCTTAGAAAACTTGTAGAAAAAGGCTATGTAACACCAGCCTCACAATATCTTAGACACAGTGATATAAATTCTTACATTCAGCAGAGGGTAACAAATCTCTTTTTTACAAAGCTTTCCGTACACCGTACTTATGATGTAAGAGCAATAGACCGATACTCTTCTATTTTTGTTCCGTCAAAAACAATCCCGGAAAACAGACATTTTACTGCTACTATCACTTATGCTGTTCCAGTTAATTCAAAGAACAAAAACATAAATTCTCTTATCGAATACCTTCTTTCCACAAAGGTTCAGGGAGAATTAAGCGAGATGACAGGACTTGCTCCAGTACTTGCAAATTGTCCTACACCAGACCAGCAATCTGATGATGCCCGTTATTGGGTTGCCGCTACCTCGACTCCACTTGCAGGCCTGAGCCACGAAGCAGAACTAACTGATACACAAAAAGAAGCATTAAGAGATGCAATTCTTGGATTGATTTTTTAGTTTTAATCATTAATAAAAAAACTTGCCGTTACCGGCAAGTTTTTTTTAACTTAACTCTACTCTGTCTTTAAGTAAGCTGTTTCGAACTGAGTTGACTTAAAGGCGATAGCAGCCTGAACTGTTGCAGGAGTTGCTGTTGCCTGACCACCACCGTTTTGGAGAGTATCTCCGTTTCCTGTCCAGTCAGTCTTGCGGGCTTCGAGACTTACCTGATTTTCTTTTACAGCATAGTGACCGCTGCCAAGAGAAGGAAGAATCATGAAGTCCCAATCCTCGCTCAAGGTATCTGAAGCAGTTGAATCTTCATCATAAGCAGGTGCAGAAGAACGAACTGCATATTTTACAGCCTGTGCAGTTCCGGCACTGTTCAAATAGGTTACACAAGGAATACGACTTGTAGCAGTTTCAATTACAGAAAGTGTACCGTAATCCATAGAACCTGTTTCGTCTATAATTTCAGGTGCATTGAAATTATAGGTATTTCCACTTGGAGTACCAAAAAGATAGCAGAGCTGACCGTCATCATTTTTGTACATAATATGGAGATTGTTACCACTATCTACCTTTGCTGAAACTTCACCAGAACAAGATACATTAGCAACAACTGTACGAGTCCAGTTTGCAGCAAGCCCCATATTCGCGGCACTTACAGCAACAGCAGTATTAAACCGTGCAACTCTTAAAGTTGAATCTGATGATGACTGATATGCAATGACAGGACGACCGTTTGTATCAACATCAATGCTGGATGACTTACCGGCTGAAGATGACTGATTTGCGGCGGCAGAAAAACTGCTATAGTTTGCAGTATTTGTACCACCGAGAACATTCATGTTACCACCGTAGATTGTTACTGAATCTATATCTCCACTATAAGCTTCAGTCCAACTAATTGTATTTCCGGTTACTTCAGAAATTGTACGAAGTGCTATTTGATAAGCACCACTTGTATTACCAAGTAAGGCTATAGTATCACCTACAGCAAATTTGTCTCTATAAGAGCCATTTCCTACAGTTACAGAAGTTGTTGTAGAACTAGTTACTGAATCATAGAAAATATCATCTGAATATCGTGCATTATAAGTTCCAGTTCCCTGAGTAGTATGTGCATTAGAACCATTAACAAATAATGTATTATTCTTTCGATTATTATCACTTGTAGTATCAAAAGAATGAACTCTATCCTGCCCTGTATAACCTCCGTCTATTACGACCCAACCTGCAATTGCACCTGGATTTAGGTCAAATTTTGTAGCATCATCTGTGCTAACTACAGAATACTTTAATCCTTCTGTAACGTTATCAAACCATATAGTATGTAAATAGTTTCCATATCTAGCAGAATTTGGAGATTCAAATGACCCCAAACGCCTGTTCATACCATAGTTTGCAAGGTTATACCATGAAGAATAGTTTTTGTATCCCCTATTATTTGTAGCAACATTTTCAGTACCATCGCCGTGCATTTTTGGATTACCCTCTACACGAACATTCTGTGCATCAGTATTCATTGTTTTAGCGGTTATAACATTAGAAGGAATCTGAATAGCACCCATGCCTCCAACAACTGTCGCACTAGACATTGCGTTTACAGCAAAAGTACCTCCAGTACCCTGATGTTCAGGAATAAATCCTACTAAAGCTCCACCACTAGTTGCTGCTTTTGTATCAAATGTTACTGAAGTATAAACAGATGGCTGATCATAGAATCGGAAAATTGGTCTACAGTTTTCTTTCACACCATAACTGAACATAATATTCGAGTTAGACTGTGCAGCCCAAGATGCATACAGATTTCCATTTTTGTCGGCAGTCATTACAGGCTTCTGTAATTCAGCACCACCGTTTGTATACTTAAAGTAGTTACCCAAATTCCATACAGCAAGATAACGGTCATCCTGTGCGGTGTACTTAACGGAAGAACCCTTCATTGTAAAGGTTTCTTTGTTGTTATTTTGAGAAGTGCTGTTCAAATTATTCAATGATTTAATTGAACTTGTTGTTACCGACAACTCACCCGAGCGTGCAGGAACAGTCATTGAGAATGAATAGATTCCTGTAGTTGTATCCTTTGTAGCACCATTATAAGTGGTTGTTGTATTGTGTGTTCCAACTGTCCATTGACCGCTGGCACCAAGGTTGTAGCCTTTAACTGTAATTGTTTCGCCTTCGCTTACAGGGTAGCGGCCGTTCTTTGAGCGGTTCATGTTACCACCGGAAATTGCGTCAGCACGGGTAATCTCTGTAATATAAGGAACTATATCCACCTGATGAGTTGCAGTTCCGTTGTTGTTGGTTGTTCCATCGTTTGCTGTAAGTGTAAACAGAACATTTGCAGAAGCAACATTTGCAACAAGAGAAGAATCTACCACAAGTTCCCATTCTACAGTATGACCTGTTGCCAAACTGAATGAAGAAGACAAAATATTGAATGTAATGCCTGTAGCAGGTGAATAAGTAGTTCTATTAAATACACCATAAGTAGCATTGTATTCTACTAAAGTATCACTACTTATAGCAGTACTGCTGAACTGCTTATTTACTGTAAGCTTAATGTTATCAACACGCTTATCATCATTGATTGTACCTGTAAACTTAAACTTTCCAGATACCTTGTCATCTCTATCCATTTCATTAGAGCCAGTTGCTGTAAATGAATCACCAAGAGTTGACCTTAAATCTATATGGCCGTCACTAACTTCCTTAGCAGCTGTACCAGTACCAACTGTGTGTGTAACAACTACTGGATTTTCGATTGTTACATTTGGTCTAACACCATCAACCAAATCCATATACAATGGAACGTTGAAAGCTGTCCACTGAGCACCAAAGCTTGCATAAGTATCATAAGTTGCAGAATTATCATTACTGTCAGTATATGAATGAGAAGTCTTTGCACCGTCTTTTATTCCGGCCTTGTCGTTTGTACTATCCCAGAGAGTTACATGCAGGTAGTTACGGTAGTATCCGGCTGTATTATTGTAACCAGTTTCGCCGCTTGTAAGATATTCTCTGTAAGTGCCGTAAGTTGTACTGCCTGTGAACATTGCTGGTGTAAGTTCAAGGAATTTCTTACCAATAAGACCTGCAGTTACAGAAGATGCAGTATTATCATAATTACTTGCACTTGCTGTTCCAAGAGAAGCCAGAGTTTCTGTTGATCCCTTTTCTTCTGCATCTGTTATTGCAGCCTGAGAAACGCTGAGTTTGTACTTCAAATCTCCCTGACCAGAACCATAGTTTTCGTTACCGCTTATAAATTCAAAGGCCATTCCAATCTTATCGCGCATTGTGATTCCAGAATCTGTAGTTGAATTTGCGGTATCTGTCTGTTTTCCGTAAACAGTAAATATATCCTGTACTAAACCAGAGTTCAAAGCACTGTAATATTTCTGTACAGTTGAACCTTCGGACTCTGTAATTACAGAAGTTCCAAGCTCATCATCACTATACTTTCCGTTTCCGTTCAAATCTGTAGCAAGATAAAGCTTACTTAAACGAGGAGTCTTATTTGCAAGCATAAAGGTAGCTTCTTTCTTTGCAGAGTTTTCTGCAACGTCAAAGGCTACTGTTACAAGAGTTAACTCTCCATCATCAAGCTCACCTGCATAAATAGAAGTATCCCAGGTCCAGGTAGAGCCTGTCTTTCTTACAGATTCTGTAATACCATCACCATCATCACCAGTAATTGTATTAATAGCTCCGTTCCAGGTTGGATTTTCTGAAGAAGTATTATCTACAATAAAGGCTGCCGGGAAGAAGGCGCTTGTTACAGCAGTTTCAATTCTACCCGATATAGTTATGGCATTTCCACTTACATCTGTAATAAGGTGATATGTTCCAGCCATCTTAACAATGGCCCCCTTACGGATAAAGGTATAAGAAGTTAGAGCTGTATCACTTGTAAAGGTTGTATTTTCACCATTTGTACCGCTAAAGGCCTTAGTACCAGTAAGGCTTACACCATACAAATCATCCTGAGTAACTGTAAGTGCTCCACTATATTTTGTTCCAAGCTTCCACTGTTTTGCAGTTGCATTTTCTGCCAGAGGAACTGGAAGTTCAATTGTCTGAGAATCTCCTGTTCCATGCTTAAAGTAATAAGCCAGTCTGCTGAATCCAGAACCTTCATCAGTTGCTGTTGCAGTAAAGGTCATTGTCTTATTACTTGTACGCTGCTTGGTCATATCAATCTTATAACCTTCACCAGTCTTAATATCAGAAAGACTTGGAGCTGTATTATCTACCTTAATTTCGTAAGTTGGATATACATAGTGATAGTTACCTTCTGCATTATCACGAGCAGTAATCTTATAGGTCTGGCTCGCAGCAGAAGTTAACTTGATATACATATCCAGTGTTTTATTATTATTAGAGAATACCTTTAATATGTCGGCCGCAGCAACTTCTACATTTTCTCGTTCTACATTTTCAATAACAATGGTATCTTCATCTACCATATGAATTCCAAGATACCATTCTCCTTTAAGGTATACACCAGCCTCATAATCCTTTTCTCCAGAAGGTGTATGAGAAGCCGCTGTAGGTGTTGAACTGAACTGATAAAGCTTTGTTGTATATTCAGGTGCAGATGCATCAATATGAATGCTTACAGGGTCAGACCAGACACCCATTTTACCTTCAGCATTTACTGCGCAGGCACGAATCTTGATTCTATTAATTTTATCTTCAGTTGTGACATTCAAAGAACCTGTATCATTTAAGTTGAACGACCAGGCATTAGAAGAACGAACTGCTTTAATTCCCCACCAGGCAGATCTTGCAGTAGTGGTAAGACCAGTGACTGGTTTATTTATTCCAGAGCTGCTTTCAACATCAGAAATACTCAATACAGTATAACCATAGTTTCCAGTACCTGTTCCTGCCTTTGTCTTATCTGCTGTATCAAAGTTACCAGTATCATCTGAGATCTGAATGTAAACTTCTTCAGGAGTTGTAGACAAAGAAGGAATTGTAACGCTACCAGTTACACGGATACGACCACCAAGAGTTACATAATTGTTTCCAGACAGATAATTTGCACTAGACGGATAACTGATTTCTGTTCTTGGCTTATCTGCATCAGGATTATATTTAGTATTAAACTTTACTACATTAACATTTCCCAAAGCATCCTCTGAACGGAAGAAAACAGGAACTGTATAGATTCCGTCAACATCTGCAGTATATGGATAGCTATTTGAATTGTCGCTGTTTGTGTATATATCAAGTGAAGAGTTATCGTTTACATCTCCATTAAATACGTATTCAAATGAACTTGGAGTTTTATCTCCATGAATTCTTCCTATCCAACCACCTTCACCAATTGTAGTAATAGTCTTATAGTAAGCGAGCTGAGCTGCGAGAGTTGTACCTGCAGCATTCGATTGAGTTGTAGTAGGAATGAGGAAGTTAATAGTTGGACTTCCAGCTCCACCTTCATCTGTTGCCTGACCTGCAATACTAACGGCACCAGTAACCTCATCTGATTCTGATGGAGAAGAAATATTAATTGCTGGACCCGTATTATCTACCATGAATACCGGGTTACGATTTGCAAACAAGCCAGACTGGTCATTTGCAGTAATAGCAACACTTACAGATCCTGTCGTGAAGTTTGAAACATCAATATAATCTGTAGTCCAGGTTGCATCAGAATTATTTGTTGTTTCAGCAAATGTGCCATTGGAAGCTGTTGAAATTGTAGTTTTTGTACCACCAGCTGGAGTGTATTCAAGGCTCATGCTTGCAATACCATTGGCATCGTTTGCCTTAATAATAAACTTAACTTTATTCTTTTTAGAACCACCAACAACTGTACTTGTTCCTGGTTCTACTTCGCCACCATTTGCAGTTTCTCCCGTATAAGCCTGAAGCTTTACATTACTGATTGTAGGAGAAGTACTATCGCTGTTGTAATTAAGTACAGCACTGTTCAAGGTCTTTGTTTCCTGCTTGTACTGCTGATATGGTCTATTTAATTCTGCTGTATTGGCAGTATAGTAAATGTGTCCAGCATTATCTTTGATAAGGAAGTAAATGTCCTTTGCACCATCGGCTGTAACTGGTGGAGTATAAGTGTAACCTCCGCTTATTTTGTTGTATGAGGTTGTTCCATAACTTGTGTGAGACCAGCTTATTTCATCACTGCCATTATTATTTGCAGGATTTCTTGTCCAACCTGAACCTGATTCTGGAATTGCTGTTATCGGCTCTGAACTGATAATAAAGTCTGTAACTACAATAGAGTTTGTTGCATCATCATCAGAAACTGTACCTTCGAGCTGTGAAGAAGTACCATACTTTAAGATATATGAAGTTCCGTTTCTTGCAAGGTTATTGAACTTAACAACCGGGCGGTCAGTCTTCTGGTCTACGATAACCGTAACTGGTGCAGAATAGCCTACGTTGCCGGCGGCATCATAGCCTCCTACCATTAAGTAAGCGGTTTTTGCTGTGAGACCTGAAGCAATTGTTGTGGTATCTACATCAGAGAAGGTCCAGTTTGCGGCATGGGCAGCAGATGAAAGTTCTACCCATTGTGAAGTTGGGGTTGGACCAAAAGCACTTTCAGCTGGAGCTGTTGTATTTGTTGAAGCCGTTCCAAGTGTAGAATCTTCTGTGTAGTAGAGTTTAAGAGTTGTAGCCCCTGAAGCCTCGGTTCTGATTCCGTTGGTATCGTAAGCAGTACCCTTAAGTTCTATACTTCCATTCACCTGTGTACCGCTGGTGGTATCATCTGCATCTTTAATGCGGGTTGTATCTATTGTAAGTTCAGGGCCCATCTTATCGATTATTACGTTTGCGGCACTGATTGTCTTTTCATTTCCAGTACCGGCATTATCTTTTGCAGTTGCATAAACTGTTACGTTACCTGCATTAACTCCAGTTACATTAAAGGTATTTGCTGGAATTGTAAGAGTCCAACCGCCAGTCCAGTCAGTTCCATTAGTTTTTCCTGCTTCGGCTGAGTAGGTAATTGCATGTGAATTAATTACTTCATCAATAGAAACTGTAACTGATTTCACTCCAGACTCAGCATCACTTACATTTCCAGTAACTGTTATAGACTGGGTTCCATTTGTTGCCTGTGTTGAAGTTGTAGAAGTAATTGTTGGAACTGTTGTATCTTTATTGAGTGAGAAATATGCAGTTGCTGTATTGTGATTAATTGAGTTCCAGTTACTGTTGCCAGTTTCAGGGGTTGCTGAAGGGCCTCCATAAACGGCAAGTGTATCAGCAGCAAGGTTTCCTACATAGTCTTCTGCTACAAGAACAAGATAGTTATTAGAATCATTAAAGCCTGGAATCTGACCACGGAAGTTGCTGGTAACATTCATTGAAGATTTTGTATAAATTGGGTTACCATTTGCATCTGCTGTTCCAGTATTAACATTATAGATAACACGTCTTTCTTCTCCGGAAACTACAGCTATATCACCATCATAAGGATTTGTTGATGAACCTAAGCTACTGATATCTGATGCACCCGGTATTTCACTAAAGATTTTATAATGAACAGCTTTTAATCCACTACCTGTTTCTTCAAAAGTTCCGCGAAGTTCAATTGTACTTGCATTACCCCAGCTTCCAAATGCATACTTACTACCTACACTTTCATCGAGTGAAGAATCCCATGTTTGATTAGCTTCATTCTTTGTATTATCACTAGAAAGTCTGTCGTTATTTGCATTTCCAACTCGGAAGTAAACATCCTTATGTTTTGAATCTGCCCAGTGCATTGCTCTTGGTGCAATTGTATCAAATACGATATTTACAGTCTGCGTTTTTATTCTTCCTGATTTATCTGTTGCGGTAATTACTGCACTTGCACCAGAAGTCCAGGTACTCATTCCGCTCAATGTAAATTCAAAGGCTCCGCTTGCATTTGAAATTGAAGGAATTGAAAGTGTTTTTGAAGCATTTCCTGTATTTGTTACAGCAATACTCAAGGTTTCTACACCATAGTTATCAGAAACAACACCTGTAATCTTATAAGTTTTTCCAGATGCGGATGTATTATTTATGTAATAATCAGAACCACTAATATAAGACTCTTTTGTAACAGCTGTATCGCCAGTTCCTGTAGTTTCCTTAAGCTTGATATTTTCAAGAGTTGGATCTTCACCATCAATTGTAATGTTACATGCAGAAACTGATGAAGTAAGCTCTGCAATATTTTTGCCTTCTACAGTGAGGCTACCGCTGATAGTCGAGCTTGCATTGAATACTGCACGCCATGATCTGTAGCTGGTTGCAGAAGTGCTGTTATAAGCTGCATAGTCGTCTGGAATTGTAGTTCCTGAAATTGCAGTTGTTGAATAAGTGAAGGTTACACCAGAATCAATTTCTGTCTTTGTTGCTTCATCATAATTCTTGAATAACTTAAGAGATTGGATACCAGACTGCTCATCTTTGTAGTTTCCGTAAAGGGTAATTTGAGTTCCGTTCTGAACATAAACTGTTCCACCAGCTGCAGTAAGGTTTCCACTACCCTTTTTGTAATGGCTTGCTGTAAGAGATGGTGCTGATGTATCTGCTTTTACAGTATAAGACTGAACACTACTTTCAAGACCTACTTTATCTACGGCTTTAATAGTAAGAGTTGAGTTTGAAGTAAAGCCGGAAATATTTGTAGTAAAGGTACCATCCGTAGTTGAAACCTCTACTGGTGTTGCAGTATCACGCTGAACAATTATCTTATCAACTCCACTACCATTTGTATCTGTAAACTTACCGCTTACAGTAAGAGTACTTGCAGTATGCCATGGAGTTGGAGAAGCCGTCATCTGAGCATGAGTTTTTCCACCGATGCTTGTTTCACTTGAATCATAAACAGGCAAAACACGGTCTACAGTTACTTTGCGTGGAGCTGAATAACCAGTATTTCCGCTTCCAGCATTGTCCTTTGCAGATGCCATAAAGTAGATGTCTGTATTTGCGTCATCCGGAGTAACTGAATCTTCAAGTGTTTTTGTAACAGTCCAGGTAGTACCGGCTGTAATTGTATTGTCGAGCTGTACCCACTTTGTTGCTGCATCTGACCCAAATGCAGTTGATGCTGGCGCTGTAGTTGCAGTTCCAAGAGAAGAAAACTTTGTATAATACAAAATCATATTATCATTTGAAAGTCCTGCTCCTGTTCCGTCGCTTGCGGTACCGCTGATTGTAAGGGCAGTTGCCCCCACCTTTGCATTAGCGACAGGTGTACTGATTGTTACATCTGGTGGTGTACTATCAACCATTATGCTGAGTGCTGTAAGAGGAGTCTTTGTTCCAGCGTTATTCTCACCTTCTAAGGTAAGAGTTCCACCTGTTGTTCCAGTTGTAAATACTGCTTTCCATGATCTGATTGTTGTCTTATCACTATATGTTGAGTAGCCTGCCCAGCTTGCTCCTGTAGCTGAAGCAGTACTTGATAGTTCACTTGTAGAATATGTTACAACTGGTGTTATTGTTGTATTTCCAATCTTTACGCTTGTAATGTCCTTTACACCACTCTGTTCATCTTTGTAGTTTCCGTAAAGAATAATCTGTGTTCCATTCTGAACGTATACAGTTCCGCTGGCTTCTTCAAGACTTCCATCTGCCTTACTGTAATACAATGAACTGATTTCCGGTCCACTTGTATCTACATTTACTGTATATGTCTGGTAGCTGCTTGCATCCATTTCGTTACCTGCAGCATCTTTTGCCCAGATTTTAATTGTAGCTGTTGTTGCTGTAGTTGAAATATAATCATCAAGATTTACGTTTGTATTGTAGCTTCCATTTGTTGTTGGAAGTGTCTGAACTGTACCTGTAGAAGTAGCTGTATCTACACGATATTTTATTTCGTTAACTCCACTTCCTGTAACAGAACCTGTAGCTGGATCTGTAAAGCTTCCTGAAATATTAAGAGTTCTAGTATTGAACCAGGTTGCGTTTGCATTACCATTAATTGTTCCGCTGCCGAATGCAGGCTTTACACGGTCTACAGTTACCTTGCGTGGTGCAGAATAGCCTGTATTTCCGTCGCCGGCATTATCTTTTGCAGATGCCATAAAGTAAACGTCTGTGTTTGCATTATTCGGAGTAACTGTATCTGCAAGTGTTTTTGTTACAGACCAGGTTTCACCGGCTGTAATTGTATTATCGAGCTGAACCCACTGACTTGCGGCATTTGTACCAAATGCTGTCGAAGCTGGTGCTGTAGTCGCAGTTCCAAGAGAAGAAGACTTTGTATAATACAAAATCATATTATCATTTGAAAGTCCTGCTCCTGTTCCGTCGCTTGCGGTACCGCTGATTGTAAGAGCTGTTGCTCCTACCTTTGCATTGGCCGACGGTGTACTGATTGTTACTGTTGGAGCTGTATTATCAACCTTAACATCAAGAATTGTATTTGAAGTTGTTTTTATTCCGTTTCCATCAGAATCATTAGAACGGTTCTCACCCTGTACGGTAAGTCTGCCGCTTGAAGTAAAGGTGAATACTGCCTTCCAAGAACGAATGTCAGTTTCTATGTTTGTACTATTTGAAGCAACTGCAACAGTAGAAATTGAAGCTGCATCTGTAATCGGCTGAGAATAATAAGTTACTGTCGGATTAACAGTAGAGGTACCAAGCTTAAATGTCAGAGCCCTAACACCACTCTGCTCATCTTTATAATTTCCGTAAATAGTAACTGTAGTGTCACTCTTAACATTTATTGATTCTGGAACCTGAGATACGCTGGTTGATGAATCAAGCGTATAGAATTTTGTATCTTCAAGTGATTGTGGTTCTGAAGCATCAACCTTAAAGCTTCTTGCAGAAGAAGAAATTCCCACATTTCCTGCATTATCTACAGCAGCTACCCAAAGCTTATAAGCAGTTGCAGAATCATTGCGAGTAATATTTTTAGACCATGAATTTACAGCAGGAGCAGAATCCCATCCGGTCCATGAACTTGAAGCAGAAGGATTTGAAGGAATAGAAGGCTGTGTATCGCTGAACTTGTAGTATACCCCGTTAAGTGTATAAGCTGTAGTTGCTGTTCCGCTGATAGCAACAGTGTTTGTCTGCTGCCAAGAGCCTTCTGCTGGTGAAGTTATAGTAACGGTAGGAGCGCTTGTGTGCAGAGTAATTGTCTTGGTATCTTCGCACTTTGTTATTTTTCCAACAGAATCCTTTACATAAATTGTATACTTATAAGTACCATCTGCAGAATTATTTCGAATTTCACCAGGAAGATAATCTGAAGCTTCGAAATATGTCTCGTTTATTACATCGTTTTCTCCCGGAGTTTGTGCGCTTCCAGTTTTCTTAAGAGGTAAGCGCGGAGATTCCCAGTTAGCTGAAGTTCCAGAAACCGTTATCTCTTTTAAAACAGTGTCTCCTCCTGTTTTTTTCTGTACAATTATAACTTTCTGTAAACCATAATCATCACCTACATCACCTTTAAGCTTTATAAGTTTTCCAACAATCGAAGGAATAGAAATGTTATTTCCTGTTTGCGCAGTTTCCTCTGTAAATGTATATGTTACAGGACTACTATTCTCAACTGGAGAAACTTTTGTAAGCTGATACCAGTTTGAAGTTAAAGTTATAGTCGGATCTGCAGTATCATATTCAAAGTGCTCATAATCTGTATCATTTCTAAGTCCTACACCGTCTTCTGCTGTAATCTTTATAGATTTTAGCCCCTTTGTACTAAAAACAGTTGAAAGGTTTGAGTTAGTACTTGATGGATTAATCTGGCAAATCCATTCTCCATCAGAAAGAGAGGCTGTAATTGCACCTGTTTCACCTGGTGCTGGAGTGTGAGGCATGTTATTAATATCAGCAGCTGAAGTAGTAGATGTGATGTTCCCATTCCAAATCTGAACATAAACCTTCTTTACGCCAGAAAGCTCTGTATGATTTGAAGCTGAGAACCAGTCTGTTGCTGTTCCACGCAAGGTGAAAGATGCCTGTCCTGTAGGTGTTGTCGGGTTCGGATATTCGGTAATAGTAACCACCGGAGGAGTATCATCATATTTAAATGTTACACCCTGAGGACTAGACTGTGCTGAGTTTGCGCCTGTAACCTGATAGTAAACGGTTGCCGTATGAGGCACAAGAGCAGAGCCATCTGTATTAGTTGTTTGTTCCTGTAACACAAAACCGCTTGTTGCACTTGCATCAAGAATATCAATACGACCAGAATCATTTATAGTCGGATACCCAGTACCTGTTCCAAAATTGCTGATTGGGCTAGTGCTACTGCTTTCGCCCGGAACAAATCTGTTACCATCTACAATCAGCCCCTCATTTCCAGGAGATTCTACTGAATGAGTTTTTCTGTAGAAAACGAAAGGCTTATTTTCTGTAGAATAACTAAAGGTTACCTTTGGATGCTTGTAAAAATTATCAGAAGTAGTTTTAGAAATCCATTCTGTACTTATCTGTGGGGTTAAATTGATATTTAAACCACTGGAAATAAGGCGGAAACCGTAGTTTCCATCACTCATAATATCGTTATTAGCGTCATCTTTACCAACTACACGAATAAGATAGTTTTCATCAATTGCT
>JAEEGK010009763.1_pt1 | contig 22309 bp, 12 predicted proteins | sample 8958771 | NCBI WGS metagenome assembly JAEEGK01 (sample SAMN16246547, study PRJNA631951) | gut metagenome | biome: gut microbiome; feature: rumen; material: SC-attached | host: Bos | place: Iran: Karaj | collected 2018-10 | reverse complement strand
TAAAAAATTATTCCATTTGTTTTCAGTTAATTGGATATTGTTATTATTATCAATTATTTTATCGTTAAAAAATATTTCTATATTTTTTTTTATTGAATTAATTTCTAAAATTTCATTATTTGAAAATCTAATTTTAATAATTGTTGATTCATTATTGATAAAATTTTGATTAAAAAATAAATTCATTTCAATATGAATGTTTAAATTATTTGTTTCATGAATAATTTTAGTTTTTATTTTATGATTATTTAAAAAAAAAAAATTATCTTTGATTAGGTATTTAGTATCTGAATATTTATGATAAAAAATCATCAATAAATCAATTCCTCTTTCAAAAAATTGTATATTATTTTCATTTTGAATAATATTATTTTGTTCTTCTGATAAAATTATTTGAATTAATTTTCCTATTTTTTTATATATGAAATCATAAATATGTTTATTAATTTGAAATGATTTTGAAATTTTAATAAAAAACTCTTTTAATATATCATTTTTATCTTGTCCTTCCATATATTTTTCAATAAGATATTCAATAATTCCTTCTTTTTTGGTTATTTCATATGTATTAATTAATAATTGAAATATTTCAGGAGAATAATTAATAATATTATTCATTGTTTCAATAATTTGGTTATCTGTATAATCTTTTTTGAAATTAATAATTTGTTGAAACATTGATTTTTCTAAAAAGTCTTTCAAAAAATTCATTTTTTAATTTATAAATTATATCATTAATAATTTAATAAAATTATTTTTTTAAGAGTAAAAATAAAAAGTAAGACAAATAATGATTTAATCAAATCCTCAATGTTGGTACAAAAATTATTAAATTGTTCATAACAATTATCTTAAAATCTATTTAGAAGAAATTTTATTATCTTTTTAAAACCTTTATTAATAAAATTTACCTTATATAAAAATAAAAAAAATTCTTTTAAAAATGATTTTAAAACTTAAAAAAAGAAATTACCTTTATCATAAAAATTTATTATTTATCTTTAACTTTGAGTGCTATTTTGATTACTGAAAAAATCAGTAATTTTATCATTTAAAGTTTCTAAATTTTCAGCAACAATTTCTTTAGCACTTTTACTTTGATCATTTTTCCTAGCTTGAGTATATAAATAAGAATAATAATAAGGTTGACTAAGAGTAGCATTTCTTTCAGCTTCAGTTGCATTTTTTAAAATACAATAATGTTGTTCGCATTTAAAACCATCTTGACAATGATGAAAAATATCACATTTCAAACCATTTGGAGTATAATCTATTTCAGTGTGATTTTCTCTTTCTGTTGAATTTAAACATCTATAATCTGTACATCTTAATCCTCTTCCACACCATTTAAATGCATGGCAATGCTCATAGTGACCTGCTTTCTTTTGAGTTCGCATTTTTTTTAAACTTTTTGATAATACTATTGTTATTATGACTAAGAAATATAGGAATGATTTTTTAAACATTTTTATTTTATGTTTTTTTGTTATTCGTTTTTTTTAAATTTTAATTGTTTTGATTTCTTTTTTTATTTTGATTTATTCTTTTTTTTTTTAGGTTATTTTTTTAATTTAATTTAAATATTTTTTAATTTATTTATTTGAAAAAATTATTTAATGAAATAATATTTCATTTCTATTAGATTTTTTAAGGTTTAGTAATCAATTAAATTATTTATAATGTTAAAAATCTTTTATTAATAATAAAACTTAATTACTAAATTCTTTTCTTATAAAAATTTTATTATACCCCGTTTTTTAATAATATTTTTTATAAATAAAAATGAGATTATTTAACTTTTTTTTTATAATTATATCAATTTTTCATAGAATAAAAGTATCAGTAATTGTTTTTCCTTTCAAAAAATATTCTCAATATATAAAAAATACAAATTATATTGAATATTTACTTAATAATGACATATACATAGATTTTAAAATAGGAACACCATATCAAACAATTCCTTTATTTTTAAGTATTGATGACTACCCATCTTATATAAGTGGAGAAGAATTAAATGAAAAATATAATAGAAATTCATCATCCTCATATAAACAAATTTCATTTAGAGAAGAAATGTTTTATTTTGAAAATTTTTTATCAGGATATATATCAAATGAAACAATAGAAATAACAAATGTAAAGGGAGAAAAAGAAAAAATTCAAAATTTTGCTTTTGTATATGTTACATCTTTTCCTAAAAAAGACGTAGAAGTAAAATCAAAATCAATTTTAGGTTTAAAATTAAGTGGAATATATACAATTAGAAAAGAAAATTTTATCCATCAATTTAAAGAAAATAAAATAATAGATTCAATGGCTTGGACAATTAAATATTTAAATGATAATGAAGGTGAATTGATTATTGGTGGATTTCCACATGAATATGATAATAATTATAATGAAATAAATTTAAGAAATGTAAAAGCTGAAATGAGAATTGGAACAGTTTTTTGGGATTATATTTTTTCTAAAGTTTATTCTAATGATATTATTATTGGAGGAGAAGTAAGAGCTTATTTAGATATTAGATATGGTTTAATTAAAGGAAGTTTTTCTTATAAAAAAAATATTGAAGAAAACTTTTTAAATGATAATAATTTATGTAAAAAAAATGATGCTTTAAATCATACTATTGAATATTATGTATGTGATTTAAAAAGTAAAATTAAAAAATTTCCAAAACTTATTTTTGAACATAGAGAATTAAAATTTAATTTTGAATTAACTTATGAAGATTTATTTGAAAAAAGAGATGATGGATATTATTGTAAAGTTGTGTTTAAAAAAAATGATGAAGAAGAAATTTTTATTTTTGGAAAACCATTTTTAAAAAAATACCAAATTATTTTTGAACCAGATAGAAAATTAATAGGAGTTTACACAAAGAAAACAATAAATATATTAAATGTAACTTTATGGGTAATAATAGTTTTTTTAGCAATCATTATAATTTTTTTGATAATATTAATAATCAAGAGAAATAAGAATAAAACAAGAAAAATAAGAGCAAATGAATTAGATGAAGAATTTGTATATAAAGATATTAACAAGGAAGATGATAAATTAGGAATAAATTAAAAATTAAATTTTATAAAAAACACTTAAATAATTTTTTTTCTAATGTCACAATAATATTAAATAACAAAAAGAATCAAAAATAAATATCCAAAAGAATATTTTAAAAAACTCTCATTTTCAAATTTACAAGTATAATGAACTTTCTCTTCATTAATAGGATTTTTGAGACATCCTTCATTGCATTTAAAAGATTTAGTAGTTTTAGTTCCTTTACAATTATTAGTACTAAAAACATCAACAATTAATAATCTATCAATAAAATTAACTACAGTCATAGAACCTTCACCTTCTAAATTCCAGCATGAATCAGTTAAAGTATATACAAATTTTTTTCCATCAATATTATTACATCCAGAATCTGAATAACCTTTAAAAGTATATGAAGAAAGATTATAAGCTTGAATAAAATGACATGTATAATAAATAGAATTTATGTTCTGACATGAATTATCACACTTCAATGTTTCTTCATTTGATTCTACTCCATTAGATGTATTTTTTTTATATATTAATTCCCCTGTTTCGTTTTTATAGGATACTAAAATAAAATTTTCATTTTCATTTAATGGATTATTCCATTCCCCTGCATCTGGGATAAACCCTCTAAAGATATTTAAGTTTTGACATTCAGAATCATGAAATTTAGAAAATATAAATGTTCCATTTTTTGGAATTGGGGTTTCTATTATTACTTCCTTTTTTTTTGATATTATTTGATGGATTAATAATAATAATATAATGATATTTAAGGACTTCATTTTTTTATTTTCTTTATATTATTTTTTTTTAAAAAAATTAAAATAATTTTTTATACTTGAGGTTTATATTTAATTTTAATAAATTTTTTCCTTTTTTAATAATTATATGAAACTCTCATAAATTATATATTTATAAATAGTTAAATTCAATTTTTAAAACATACTTTTTTGAATTCTAATTTTAAAAATAAATCAGATGACATTTCAAAATCTTCATTATTATAATAATTATAAAATAAAGATTCATTTGATTGATTTTCATTTAATGTAAAACTAATTTCATTTCTTTGGGAATGATTCCCAAATTTATCCCTATTAATAATATTTTTATTTTTTTCATTTTTAGGTTCTGTAAACATAAAATAAAAAACAAAATTTTTTCCTGTTTCATCAAATAACTTTACATAATTTTCGCCTTCTTTTTTTCTTAATTTTTCAAGTAAATTTTTATAACATTGAGAATTAAGAAAAATAGAAAACAAATCTTTATATTTCATATTTAAAATTTTATTAATCTCAATATCATTTTTTTTTAAAATTAGATTTACAAGTTTTGCATTATTTTTAAAATCATAAGTTCTATATTTAGAACTTATTGGTTCGTATTTTAAAATATTTCCTATTTTTCTTTCTATTAATTTCTTATTTAAATTTATGCTTACTGTAGATGTTAAATAATTATTTAATTTTAAAAATTTTTTTATTTTTTTTGAATTAAGTTTTTTCTGTTGAATTTTTTTATTTAATAAATCTATAAAATATTTATGAAAATGAGGTTTTATTTTTCTTCTTATTGTATCTGGATCATTTTTCCTTATAATATGAATTTTACATTTTTGTTTCTTTTTTTTATTAATTTTATCTATTTTAAAAATTAAATTTGGATTTTCCATAATTTTATTTTCTTTTGGAATTTGTTTAATTTCTTCTTCAATTTCTTCTTGTAAAGTTAAACTTGTTTCATTTAATTCATTATCATTATCTAAATTAGATTTAAATTTTTTTCCTTTTTCATTGTTTTCAAATTTATCTGTTTCACTTACATTTGTAATGTTGTTAAAGTTGATTTCATCAAAATTTTCTTTATCTTCTTTATAACAGAAAAAATTATTTAAGATATCAAATTCTTTTTCATCTTCATTATCATATTCACCAAAAAAATCAATAGTATCTTTAGGAGAATAAATAAAAGAATTTAAATCAGTATTCATTTTAATTAAAAATTGTAAAAAAAAATTATTCATACAAAAAATTAATTAAAATAAAAAATAGAATGGAAGGAGAAGAACATTTATGTTTTAAATGTCAAAGAAGAATTCAAAGACCACGTCAATGCCCTTATTGTAATGCATTATATTGTGAGAAATGTATAGAATATTGTTATTTAACAGAAAGAAATTGTTATTGTTTATCATGTAAAAAGAATCCAAAATTGGATGAATACGTGGTAAGACCAGATTTAGCTTCTGTTTTTACTTATAATTATATGACAAAGAGTAACCAACTTGACTTTGATTTTTGTATTGAATGTTGTAAAGATTTCAAAAATAATGAAAGAAATTTACATGAACATCATCATTTTTTTAATTCAAACTTAATTAGAGAAAAAAATATTCTGAATTTTTTAAAAGATTTTCATAAGCTACTAATTTTTGAAAATAAAATAGAACAAAATTCTTTACAATGTAAAAAAAATAAAATTTTATTGGACTCTATTCAAAAAATAAAATTAGATGAAATTGAAAACTTTAAAAAAAAAATTCTTGAAAATTTTGAAACAAAAAGAAAAGAATTTTTGGATCTTGAAAGTAGATTAAATGGGATACGTGATAATTACAAAGAAAAAATAAAACAAAATTTAAGGATGATACAAAATATTTTAGACGGTACAAATAATTTTTCTACTCAAATGTATAATAAAATGGATGAATATTTAAATAAAATTAAAAGAGAAAATGAAGAAATAACAAGAAATATACAAAATATAAATCCATTATTTAATGCTATAAAATTTGAAAGTTATAATGAAGAAAAATTAGATGAAACAATTATCAATTGGGAAAATCACTCAATTAATAAGAGTATTCAGCTCAATGATTCATATAATTTCAAGTTATATATTTATCAATCAAATAAAATTCAAATTAGAATTGATGGGAAAAGACAATATTTAGAAGATTATTATTATGATATTCACCTTCTAATTTATAATAATAATGAAACTATAGAAATTTCCACAAAATTTGTACATAACTCAGAAAATAGTGATATAGTTTCTTTTCTTGGAAATTATCAAGATACAAATAAATTTAACTCTTTAATGGGAAAAGGAGTTGAATTTAGATTTGTACTGTCAAGATATGGCCTAATTAATTAAAATTTAAATTATTTTTAATTGCACAAAATATGAACTATTTTTAAATCAGTTAAAAAAACAATAAAATAATTATTTAATTAATTGTTTATTCAATATTAACTAAATTTATATTTTTTTCTAATTCTTCTGAATCTTTATCATCAAAACTTTTACGTTTTTCATTTTGATTCCTTTTATAATTAATACAAATGAAGATAATTAAAAATAAAATTGATATAAGAGTCATAAACATAGCCCCAAAAAACCAAGAATCAATAGGATATTCATAAGAAAATGTTTCATTTATATTGTAATATATTAAAATATATGGTTCCTTTTTTTGCTTTGCTACCACTGTAGTTTTAATTGATGAATTATAGAGTCCAGGTTCTATTGAATAATATTCTTTTGGATATTTTTCATCAAAAATCTTTAAATATTTATTGTCTTTATATTTATTTGTATCATTTATAATATCATATATTAAACATGTATTAGATAAATTAAATAATGAAATGTTATTTGTCATTATTATATAATATTCAAAATCTTTTACATTGAAAATATTTTCTAGATTCTTAAAAGTAATATTAAAAATATTTGATTTATTGTCTGTTTTTACTTCTACATTTAAAGATTTTGATTCAATATTCTTAATTTTAATTTCATTTTCTATTTGGGCATAATGAAAAATACAATTTCCTTGCGTAAATTCAAATAAATTTGTCTTATTTTCTTCATTATTAATCAAACCATAATTATTTCTCTCTGAAAAAAAATTATGATTAGAATTTATTTTTACTTCTTGAGGATCTGAACAAAGAGTTACTTGATAAAACAAATATTTTTGTTTCATTTTAAAATTAATTTGAGAAATTCCAGTATAATTAATTTTAGTTACATTCTCTTCTCCAGTGTTAATGGTTTGAACATAAGTATAATTTAAATCAACTTTATCTGAAGTAATTAAAGAAATATATTGGATTTTATTATTTTCTTTATATTTCATATTTAAACTTTTATAAGAATAAGGAAGTATTTCTTCACAATTTTCCTTTGAAAAATATAAAAAAGGTAAATCTGCTTCATCATCTTGGTTAAAACATATTTCAGTGTTTTTATTTTTTGTTTTAATTGAAACTCTGACTTCAATTGAAGGTTGGTTTTTATCGTATATTAATATAATTTTATCATTGACTTCTTTATAATATTTTGTATTGTTTAATACATCATATAATTCATCAATTAATCCTACTTGAATATTAATTAAAGATGCATTATCTTTGTTATTGAAAATTAATTTTGTTTCAGATTTTACAGTAAAAGAAAAATTATATGTTATATTTTCATTATTTAACTTAAAAACTAATTCATCTTTTAAAAAAATATCAACTGAACTATCTTTTGAGTCTTCTAGAAAAAGTTTTAATTGAATTTTTTTATTTTCTAAATTTTCGTTAAAAGAAATTGAAGAATTACTATTGTTCCCCAAGAATAAATAAAAAAATGAACTTGATTCTACATTTTCTATATTTGTATTAGTTAAATTCAATTGGTATAAAATAATGGATTTATTATTATAATTAGGTTCATTATTAGAGTATGAACAATTAATATAAATTAAATCAATATTATTTTTCAGTTCTACAATTTTTTCAACAATATTATCTCTACTTTTAAATATACTTTCGATATCTTCATAATTGGAAAAATTATTTGAATAATGAATTTCAAATTTATTTATGTTTTTGAAAAATAAAATTTTATCATTTGAATTTTCTTCATATATATTTAAAATAAGTAAATCATTTATACATTTGTAATTTTTAATAAAATTTTCTCTTTTTTTTGAATTGATATAGTGTAAATTTAAAGCTGTATTAAATTTATCAATTATTTCAAAACTTTTTTCATTTTCTTCCCTAATCAAGACTTTAATTGTTATAATATTTTTTGATAAATCATCTGAATAATTGAAAATTTGAATCATTTGATTTATCATATTTACATTTATTGTTCCTTCATCTGTGATATAATCACCATAATATATTTGAAAAGTGTTTTCATATTTTGTATAAAATATTAAATTTTTATCATAATCATCATATGTTCTATTTATTTTGTAAAAAATAGGAATATTCATATTATTTTTTTTAACAGATATCCTATTTTTTATTTCTATATAATTTAAATATTTTATATAAACTGTTTTGTTTGTTTCAAAATTATTTTCAATACATTCTACATTTAAATTTATTTGAATGAATTGACTTTCTATGCTTTTTTTGACAATTAAATAAAACATATATTCATTTTCTTTAGTATTATTTTCATCAATTCTTTTAGGAATATCAGTTAATATTACATTATTATTTTCATTATATAAAGAATAATTAAAGATAGTTAGATTATGAATATTATTCATGTAAACAAATAATATTATATTATCTTCTTTTTTAAATTTTTCAATATTTCCATAAAAACTTAAATTACTGTTTCCATGTAACATAAAATAACTTCCTTCTTCTTCGTCTATATATTTTCCTTTCTCATCTAAAAGATCAAAGTATATGTATTTTGTTTCTAATTTAGAGTGATAAATTATATAATAATTTTCATTTTGTAAAATTGTTAAAAAAAATGTATCTTGGGCATATGAACTATTAAATATTATATTATCTGTTGTTTTATAAATTTGAATTGATTTGGCAGAAATATCATTCCATTGAATAAAATATGTTTTGTTTGAAGTTGTTTTAAAGATAATTTTATCTTCATCTTCAAAATAATATAATTTATTTTTGATTTCATAAGGAATTATTTCATAATTAAATGTAGTTAATTCATATGAAAATGTAATATTATTTAGAGATGCTATTATATGAATGGAATAATTCGATGATTCTAGTATTATTTCATCTAATTTTATTATAAGAGTATCTTTGTTTGTTGAAAGTGAAAAATTAAAAATTTTAATGTTTGAGAAATCAGGAATTTGATGTAATTCACATTCATTTGTTATGTTTTTCCCTAATATAATTTTATAATCAATTATTTTATCATATTCTAAAGGATAAAATTCAATATATATATATTTATTTATAACATTTATATATAATGAAAAATCTTCTGTTATTTCTGTAAGATTATCTTGAATGAAATTATATCTAAATAAAAATTCACTCTCAACATTATCAAAACCAATATAATTAATAAATTTATCATTGTCAACTTTAATTGGTTCAACATTAAAATTTTTTGAATAACTTTTATTTATTGTCCTATTACCATCTGAATTGTTGTAAAAAATGTCATAATATAGATTTGTATTTTCACATAATTTTATTTGAAAAAATATATAAGTGAAATCTTTTGAAGTGGAACCCAAAAATATTTTCGAACCATTTCCTTTTAATAAATAATCAATATTTGGTTCAAAAGACTCATTTAAAAATAAAACATTATCTTTATTATTTGATAAATTGTCTTCATCAAAATTATTCAATAAATAAATTTTTTTTTCAATAATTGCTTTGATAAAACATATAAATTGAAATAAAAAAAATAAAAGAAATGTCATGTTATTTATTAATATACTTAATCTTTAATTAAATAATAATTAATATCTTCAAATGTAAATTAATTTTTCTAAATGTTTATCATTTATTTATATATTTATGGAAGCTCCAAAACCAAATTTACAATTTATTGAAAATTCATCAATTAATCTAAAAGATAACATTTCTGAATTTAAATTAAATTTTGGAACAATTGGTGATTCAATTTATTTTGAATTGATTGATTTACAATCTTTTCCAAATATAATATATCGAAATATTTTTAATTTTACTCAACTTCAAACATTAAATCTTTGGTTTAAACAATTTTCTTCAATTGAAAAGATAATTAAAATGCTTAATAAAATGATTCAATCTAATAATTTTAAGATTAAAAATAATTCAAATAATCAAAATAATAGTAAAACTATTTACTTTGTTAATCTCCTTGATGAAGAAGATTGTATATTAATTGAATTAAAAAAAATTGAACAAAATCAAAATGATATTATTCAAACTTTATTGAAAACAGTAAAAGACTTAAAAGAAGAAAATAGTTGTTTAGAAAAGAAAATGGAATCAATGAATAAAAAAATTATTCAAATTGAAAAAGAAAATAATTCATTAAAACTAAAAGTTGAAGATTTAATACAAAAAATGGATAAGTTTACTCAAAATAATAATAAATTAAATGAAAATTTTTCATTATTAAATAATTCTTTATTGATCAATGAATTAGAAGAAGAAAAATTAATAAATTCATGGATTTCGCCTAATAAAAGTATAAAATATGATTTATTATATAGAGCAACAAAAAATGGTGATAAATTAAGTGATTTTCATAGATTATGTGATGAAAAAGGTCCTACTCTTGTAATTGGAAAAACTCCAGGAGGATATGTTTTTGGGGGGTTTACTAAAATAAAATGGAAAAGTCTAAATGGAGAGTACTTTCTTGATCCTGATGCTTTTGTTTTTTCTTTAAATCAAAAAAGAAAATTTAATACTTATAATAACAATAAAGTTGGGTTAAATCGTTGTTATGGTCCCATTTTTGGGAATGGTAGTAATTCTCTTCAAATAGAAGATAATATATTATCAAATAAAGAGCATTGGAGTAATCCAAATGGTTCTTACGGAAAAAATTTAAATTTAACTGAGGGTAATCATTTTTCTATTATTGAATTAGAAGTATTTTTGGTGAATTATTAAAAAAAATGATAAAATATATCACCAAAATTTTTTTTAGAAAATATTTTATTTATGGTAATTGAAATAAGATAAAAAGATAATATGGAAAAACCATTATATAACAATTAAACCTTTTATTTAATTATAGTAGTAATTATAGAAATAATTTATAAAATTCAAAATTTTGATATAATTCATATCAAATAAGTTTATTTATTAAAATCAAATTTAAAAAAGAATCAATTAAAACTAATTTTCTTATTTAAAATGCTGAAAAAAAAATAGGAGAAAACTCACATAAATATCTTTAAAACAATATTCAAAAACTTTATTTAATTTATCAAATGATGAACAATTAATTCAATAAATTTGATCTGAGCTCAGTTAAAACAAATTTAAAAAAAAAATATGAATTTATGAAATTTTAAATTTTTAGTATAACAAAAAATCAAAAAATATAAAAGCAATTTTTCTCAAATAATCAAATAATTAATAAACCAAATAGAAAATATTATTAGATTTGAAAAAATTTCAAAAAAAAATAAATATGAATTTGAAAAAATTCTTTTAGAAATGTTTAAAAAATGCAAGCACCATTAAACTATGAAATTATTCAAAAAATTTTAAAACCATTTTTCTTTTTAATGAATTTATTGTAATTTTTCAGAAAAAACAAATTCAATTCCTCTAAACTAAAATATTCAAAAAATAAATTAATTTGAAAAAATACAAAGAATTACTTATTTAAAGTATCTTCAACAAATAATATATTTCTTCAATATTAAATGATAATAATAATAATGATAAGTGAAATAGAAATAAAATCATAAATAAATTTTTTGAAGAAAAGAAATTTTATAAAAATAACAAAATAAAAAGTAAAGAATATTATTTAAATAATTTAAAAAAATTGGTAGATCAATATAATTATCAATAAACCAAAATTTATACATATGAATCTCATAATTTTACATTTGTTTAAAAAAACAAAATAAAATATGAAATTGTTTTATCTTTTAATTAAATTAAATGATAGAATTGTTTTTAAAATTAAATTTATTGAATAAAGTATAGATGAGCATTCTTTGGTAAGAAATTCAATTAAGATTTAATTACCAAAATATAATGCTAGTGTATTCAAATAGCATCCATTCAATTTTGGAAATTCCAATACTAATTAATTAGTTTCCTCTATTTTTTAATTAAATAATAATTGAAATTCATATTAAAAATATGATATATATCATTTATGAATTTATAGGAGTTTTTCTTTTCCATAAATTATATTATTTAATCAGATAGAATAATAAGAATATTAATCTACAATAAAGATTATCGAACTTAGAAATTATAAAAATGAAAAAAAGTTTAATATATTCTTCGGAGAATGAAAAGCTATTCAAGATTTGAAAAAAGATAAAAAATTTATAAAAAAAATATAAAATCACTCCTTTTTAGATTTATTAAATTTTTTTAATTATTTGACTTAAAAATTATTGAATATTCTTATTAAATCAAAAAACTTTTTATAAAAAAATTAAAAAAAATCATATTTTTTCTTTTAATAACCAAACATCATATTTTTAAATTCACTATAATCAATTTCACCATCTTTATTAGTATCAATTTCATCATAAATATTTCTAAAAACTTTTTCATCAGTTTTATCATCAACAAAATATCCTTTAATATTATCAAAAGTAATTCTTCCTTTGTTAGTTTTATCAAAGAAATTAAAAGCATAAGTTAAATGTTCTTCAGATAATAATTTATTTTTATCCATACAAGCTCCTAAAAATTCTTCATATTCAATATAACCTAAATTAGCTCCATCTAATAATAACATTAAATCATCTATTTCTTTATCAATTTCCTTTTTATCAAAATATTTAATTAATCCATTATATAATTCTTCCTTTGACATTTTCCCATTATCATCATCATTAAATAATCTAAATATTTTTAAAATATCTTTTGTTTCTTGAGTATCTTGAATATTATGAACAATAAATAACCAAACCATTTGTTGAAATTTAGAATTTATTTGATAATGTCTTAATCTTTCTAAATACATTTTTATTTTACTTTCTTCAATATTTGAATATATTGACTTTCCATTAAATTTTTTAAACCAAGGATGTTTTAAAGCTTCCATTGCACTTAATCTTTTTTTAACATCAACTTGTAATAATTTTTTAACTAAATCTTGAACTTCTTTAGAAGAATCTAATAATTTTTTATGCTCAGAATTATATTTCCCTCTTCTAATATTCTGTATTATTTCATCATCATCTGCTCCATCAAATGGAGCTCTTCCTACAATTAACATATATAATATTACTCCAATACTCCAAGTATCACATTTTTCATTATAACTTTTTTTTAAAACTTCTGGTGCTATATAATATGATGAACCAACAACACTTTTTTCTTTCTTATTTTTTTCAAAATATTTTGCAGTTCCAAAATCTATAATTTTAATCCAAAAATATCTCTCATTTGTTTTTTTATTAATTTCAATTTCTGAAATTAAAATATTTTCCAATTTCAAATCTCTATGAACAATATTATTAGTATGTAAATAAGCTATACCAGAAAAAACTTGATAAAATAAAACAGCTAATTGATTTTCATTATATTTATATTTAATTTGATCATATAATTCTCCATTAGCACAATGATCAGTAATAATATAATATGAATGTTCACTAGAATAAAATTCAATAATTTTTAAAATATTAGGATGAGATAGTTTTTTTAAAATATCAATTTCATTCTTCAATTCTAATTCATCAATTTTATTTTCATCATTTTTAACAATTCTCTTAATAGCAACTTTTTGTTTAGTATAAATATTATGAGCTAAATAAACAGCACCATAACTTCCTTCTCCAATTTTATTAGTAACTTTATATTTTTTAGTAGGTAAACCTTGAGTTTCATTAACTAAACTATTAATACTTACTTTAATTTTTAATTCATCTTTAAAAACTTGACTACCTAATTTTCTTTTTTCAACTAAAGAAATCGAACGATTTCCTCTTCTTTGAAAATGACTTGGAATAATATCTTTTTCAGTATTTAAATTTAAAGTTGTTTTTTCTTCTTTTTTCATTGATTCATCTTTACTTTGTTTTGCAAAAAGTGATTTTGCTCCTTTTTTATCTTCTGGGTTTTTCATTATATTTTGTAAACTTTGTAATCTTGGAGAATTTGATGATGCTGCTATTGTTTTTCTTTGCTCTTTTCTACGAGCAAATGAAACATTTTCTTTATTTTTTTTATTTGATTCTTCCTTTCCAAAATTAAATATTGGTTCATTTAAATTCCCTTCTGGATATATTATTTGATTTTCTCCTGATTCATCACTTATATCGTTTCCCATTTTTAATTTATATTATTTTTTTTTTATTATTTTCTTGGTAAATCTTTTTTTAATTTTTTTTATTAAATTATATATAATTTAAACATTAATTTATTATATTTAATTTTTTCCTAAATCTTTCAAATCATTTAATAATTCATCTGATTTATATAAATAATCACATTCACAAATAACTTTTTTTCCATTTTTTTGATTAATTCATATGTATATTCAAATTCTTACAACCACTTCCAATAAAAAATTCAATTATATCAGAATAGTTATAATTAATATTTTCTTTTTCTACACATTTCTTATATAAATTATAAGTTTCAAGTTTATTACTTATTAAATTATTAATTAAATCTGCACAAATTGACGGTTGTTCTTTACTTAATCAATTGATAAATATTCAAATAAATTTTGTATCTAAATAACTTTCATTTTTTATTTTTATTTAATTGAGCTTTATTTTTACTTCTTTTTTTAAATAATTTAAAGCATTTTTATTTTTTTTAGGTAATAAATTTGAAAGTTCATTTGTTTCATTTTATGTTTTTTATTATTATATAAATAATATATTAAAGCATTTCTATAAAATATTTTCATTATTTTTGTATTCATTAATTTGACCTAAATTTCTTTTAGAAATATATTCAGTTAATTTAACATTAAAATCCCTTTGTTTTCAATAAAATTCAGATTTACTTTTTTTATCTCTTAAAGTATCTGTTTGCTCAAAAATTTTTTTAGATTCTTTTTCTAATTCTTCATACTTTTTTTTTTACTATTTTATCTAAATAATTCATATATTATAAAAGTCTTTTAATTGCTTTTTTTTTAATTTCTTTTGTTGTATTCATAAAATTTAAATAATTAATTATTAACACTTAAAAATATATGCATATTTTAAATAAATAAACTACTAATAAATTTATTTTCTTATTTTTAAATTTTGTTGTATTCTCCTGTAAGTTTATTTTTATCATCATTTTGAGTATCATAATCATAATCTTCATCTAATTCATTCTTTCTAGGTTTTCTTTTAGGTTTTTTTAAAATAAAAATAATTATGAAAATCAAAAAGCAAATAATAGCAAATCCAACAATAATTAATATTATTTTCCAAATTGGAAATTTTTTCTCTCTTTCTTTCATAAAAGCAATGATTTTTTTGTTAGAATCAAATAATAAAGAATATTTTTTTAAAAAAGGAAATCCAACAGAAAAATAATCATCGTCATCATCAATTTCAATTGGAAATATTACTAAGAAATAATTATTTTCTTTATCTTCATAAAACAAATCTTCATAAGTTAAAGTAAAATTTCTATCCATATTTTTATTAAAAAATACTAAATCTTTCATTTTTGAAACATCAGTTGATTTATTACAATAATAATAAAAATATCCTTCTAAAACTTTTTTATAACATTCTTTCTTTTCAATTTTTTCTTTAAAAAAATTCTCATAAATAGTTTTATTATATTCTGAATTAGTCCTTAAATAATTTATATTAAAATCAAATTTTAATATATTAGATACTGTACTATTATTTTTAATAACAGAAAAAGTATCATATTTAATAGAATCAAAAGCAATTGCCCAATATTGAATAAAACCAGAAATTGGTGCAATATTAGTTTTATTTAATAATGATGAAGTTGGATCATAATTATTTTTTCCAATAGTTAAATATCCATTTTCATCATCTATAAATTCTAATTGGAAAGCATAATTATCAGTAATATTTTTTTTCTTTAATTGAACTGGAAAGGAAATTTCAGAAAATAAATCATAATCAGTTGCAGAATAAGATATTGATAAACCTAAATAACCTGAATTTTCTGGTTTTGAATCTATTATTCCATAAAAGAATGTTATATTATTAAAAGAAGTATCTGATTCATTTAATTTGAATTGGAATGTTTCGTTTGAAATTTCACCACTTATAAAACCTGTTGATGATATTCCTTTTTCTTCTTTTATTACTTTATATGTTTTTGAATTATTTTTTTTAAAATGAGGTAAATTATTTAAATCTTTTGATTCTTCTCCTAAAACTGATGTTGAATAAACATCTGAATCTAATTTTATTGGTACTTCTTGTAGAGAATCTCCTAATTTTATTTTTGTTTCTAATATGTTTTTCATATAATAATCCATTGGTTCTTTACCTGAAGGTATATTTTCATATATTTTTTTATCTCTAGTAAAAGAAAATTTGATTTCACTTTTTGCTATTTGAAATATTAAAAGTAATATTAATATAGGAGACATTTCAGGATGAAAATATTTAAATAATAATATTGTTTTTATATAATTATTTATTGAAAATATTCATTAATTTGTTTTAAAGATATGATTATTTAAATGAATGAGTCAATCAAATTTTATACAGTTCAAAAAAATAATATTTATATATTCATATTAAACAATTAAATAATAACAAAATAATAAAAAATAAACTTATGAAAAACAACATTATTGAAAATATACCAAAATCATTAGGAAAAGAAGAAAAGTTAGAACAAAAATCTAATACAACTCATTTAATAAATCAAAACGAAGAAAATCAAATTCAAAATAATCAAGATTTAAAAAAAGAGGAAATATTATTGTCAAAAAATAGTTTTTTTCCTTTAAAAAATAATGATTCCAAAAAAGATATTGAAACAAATGAAGAATTTAATTTTGATTTTTTTAAAGATAATGATGATTTATTCAATTCTACTGCAGATTCTCATTCTATTAATATTACAAATAATGAATTTAATCAAGATTTAGATAGAAAAAAAATTAAAGTTTCGAATTCTTTTTTGATGAACAATAAAAATTCTTGTTTACAATTAAATAATGATAAAAGTGATTTAATTAATGATAATTTCTGTTCTTTTAATAATAAAACTTTTATATTACCTTTTCAATATAAAAATAATGATTTTAAAAATAAAAATGGATTTAATCAAAATTTTAATGAAATTAATATTCAAAATTTCAATAATTTTTCGGTTCCAGTTTATTTTAATAATATTAATATCTTCTTCAATGAGGGAGATAACTATATTGTTAATAATAAATCACAAAATTTGAGGAATAATCTGAATTTATCACAAAAACAGAATAACAAAAAAATCGCAAACCCTTATCATTTACAAATATATTTAAATGATTTAGAAAATTTATTAAAAAAAGATAATTGTATTAATTTAAATATATTTAAAACAATAAAAAATGAAATTGAATTTTTAATAACAAATCAAATTGGTTGTAAACTTTTAATTAAATATTTTTCAACTACATCAATTCAAATAATTCATTTGCTATATAAAGAAATAGAAAATAAATTAATTTTTCTTCTTCAAGACTCTTATGGATATGAATTTTGTGTTCAATTATTTTCCTGTTTACATATAAATGATAGATTTAATTACTTAAATATAGTTACAAATAATATTATTTTGTTATGTTTAAATAAAGTTTCAACTTTTTCAATTCAATTTTTAATTGAAAAATTAAATTCAAAAATTGAAAAATTAATGTTCCTTCAACCCATAAAACTAAATTTATTACAATTATCATTAGATATTTATGCAACTCATGTAATAGAAAAAATAATATCAACTTTTGAAATAGAATATTGTTACGAAATTTTAAATTTTATAATTCAAAATTTAGTATATCTCTCAAATCATGCTAATGGATTGTGTTTAGTGAAAAAAATTTTGTTGTTACAATACAAAAAAGAATTTTATTTAATCATTAAAAATAAATTAATTGAATGTGCCAATCAATTAATAGAAAATCCATATGGTAATTATGCATTACAAATTATAATTGATAATTGGTTACATGATGATATAATTGAGATTTTTAAACAATTTTTTGGAAAATGCACTGAATTATCAACTATGAAATTTTCATCAAATGTCATTGAAAGACTTATCGAAAAAAGTAATATTTTCATAAATTATTTTGTTCAAGAAACTTGTATAGAAAGAAAAAGCATTGGAATGTTAATTAAAAATAATTTTGGAAATTATGTGATTCAAACTGCATTAAAAAATTGTAAAGGGAAGGTTAAAATAATTTTGGTGAATTCAATTGAAAATAATTTAGGATTTCTTGGAGATAAAAAGCTTATATATAAATGGAAAAAACTTATCTCTTCGAACATCCAGAATAATATAAATATTATGAATAATAAAAATAATATTAATAATTAAAATAATGATTTGCCCATTAAGAGTAAGAATAATATAATAGTGAAAATAAAGATTTATTTTTATATAGTTTTTTTATTTATATTTTTTGTGAATCATGGTTCAACTAATGAATAATAGTTATTTTTTCTAATTTTTGTAAATTTTTGTCAACTATTATAATATTAACAACTTTAAAAATAATATAGATTTTTGATTAGTATAAAAGTATTATATTATTACATATTTGATTTATTAGGCTTTCTCAATTTAATCATTCTAATATGATTAATTGGGTTAAATTGTAAATATGTGTTCCAATAAGTTTTAATTTTCTTTAATTATAGTGAAAAATCTAATATAAAATAAATAAAACTGATTTCAATATTATTGTATATTAAATGAATTAACGATTAATACTTTTTTTCATAAATATTTAAATTCTAAAAAAATTAAAATAATTAATCAATTGTCAACTGAAAAATAAAATGTCTCAAGTAAACAATTTATCTGAAAATAATGAAAATTGTTCTTTATTTTCAAATGAATCAAATGTAAAAATTGAAGAAACAAATCCGGAAAATCAAATAGAAAAAAAATACCTTAATAGACAAAATAAATTTATTGAAAATGAAAATTTCACTAAAATAAAAGAAGCTGCTTTAAAAAATGAATTAAATTTAAGGCATAATGACATGATGAAATTATTTAATCAAAGAAGAACTTTTCAAAAGAAAAAATACGAAAATTTAGATTCCTTAAAAAATAAAATTAAAATACCCATTGAATTATTTGAAGAAAGTCAAAATATTACTATAGATTATAATCAAATTGGAAAATATTTTGCTGATTTTTTCTCAAATGATATTTCACTTAAATACAAATCTTTAGTTTGTTTAAAAAAAATTCTTTTATCAAAAGCAGATTTAAATGAAGAAGAAATTGCAAAAATTAAAAATGAAATTAATCTATTTTCTGAGGTTCAATTTCTAAATGATTGTTTTTTATTATTAAATAGTTCATATCCAGAATTCCAATATGAAGCATTATTATGTTTAAATGAATTAATTAATTGTGTTGAAGAATATTCAAATTTCATCGTCAGTAAAGGAGGATTAAATATTATAATAAAGTTATTTGATTCTGATATTATTGAAATACAGGAAAATTCAATATCTCTTGCTGGAAATTTAATGATTCAAAATCCAGAAATAATAAGTCAATTTATTTCTTTAAAGGGTTTTCAAAAGTTAACTAATATATTATCCAATTCTCAAAATTCTTCAATAATAACTCAAGCATTAATAACAATATCAAATTGTATAAAATTTGGTTCTTTTGACATAAATTATAACATAGTAAAACCATTAATAAAGCCTTTAGCAAGGACATTTTTATTTATAAAAAATAATGACAAATTTATATCAGAAGCAACTTGGTTATTAGGTTCATTATCAGAAAAATATTATCAAATTAAAGAAGAAATATTACAATCAGGGATAATTCCTATAAGAAGTTTAATAAATAAAAACTCTTTAAAATATGTAATATTCTCCTCTTTAAGAATAATAGGTAATATTATTACAGGTAATGCAAATCAAACTCAGGAAATATTAAATTTAGGAATTTTAAATATTTTAAAAGAAACATTATTTCATGATAAAAGTTCAATAAGAAAAGAAACAGCTTGGATTTTATCGAATATTTGTTCAGGAACTCAAAAACAAATTGAAATGATAATTGATAATGGTTTTTTTGAATTATTTATTAAATGTATAAAAAATGATTCTTTAGAAGTGAAAAATGAAATCATTTGGGCAATAACTAATTTAACTATTGTAAATAATTTTGATTATCTAAATAAAATTGTTGATTTAGGTATTGTTGAAATTATTTGTTCTTTTCTTAAAGAAAAAACTCAAAATAATATTATTGTAATTTCTTTAGAAGCTCTTGGAAATTTATTAGCTTATGGAAAGAAAAATTCTATTAATGAAGAAAATGAAATTGTCAAAAGAATTGTAAATTGTGGTGGTGAAAATGATTTAGAACAATTACAATTTCATTCTGTTGGAATGATATATGAAAAAGCTCTTTTTATTTTAGAAAAATATTTTGATACAGAACCTTTTTTCAAATGAAATTCTTTTTGAGTGATTTTTAATTATATAAATATTTTTCTTTTTTACTTTATTTAATATTTAAATGTAAATTTCAATTACAAATTTAAAAATTTATTAATTGAAACAATATAATATTTTTTCAAAAAATTTAAATTCCATTAATGAATGGTCCAATACTTAATCTTCAACAAATGATTCATTTTGATAATTCAGAATCTGATTATTCAGAATCTAATAAAATATCAGAAATGAATGAATCAAAATTAACTGAAGATAAAATTGATGTTGATTCAAAAAAAAATAAAAATTCAGAAAAAAAAAAGGATAACAGTAAAATATTAAATAATACTTATAATTATAATAATAATCAAACTGGAACAAATAATCAATTATCAACAAGAAGAATTTTAACTAACCAATTTGATGCTTATAATCCACATAATACAAGTAAAACAATTGATATTAAATTAAAAGTTGGAAATTTTTTAACTGATCATAATAATACTCCAAGAATGATAAAATATATTTTTGCCAATATATTAAGAAAAAGCTCAGTAATTCAAAATTATAAATTAATACTTAATGAATTAATAAAAACAAATAAAAAATTTTATGATAATCAATTTCCACCTAATCAAAATAGTTTAATTAAAGGATTTAATTATTTCCAAGTTAATAAATTTAACATTGAAAAAATATCAGAAAGAACACCTCTTCAAAAAAAATTTAAAAGTATAAAATGGATAAGAGAAAGTGATGAAACTTTTAATAAAAATTCAAAAAATTCTACAATTTTTTATAAAGATAAAATAGATACAGAAGAAATAAAAATAGGAGAATTTAGTAATACAAATTTTATAAGTGTATTAAGTGCTTTAGTATATTTTCCTCATATAATAAAAAAGTTATTTATAACAAAAGAAAAAAATAATCAAAGTATATTTTCAGTAAATATATGTAAAGATGGTTTACTTAAAGAAGTAATAATAGATGATTTTTTCCCAGTGGATATAAAATCAAATGGAATAATATTTTCATCTTCAAAAAATAATTCACTATGGATTCAAATATTAGAAAAATCTTATGCAAAATTAAATGGTTCATATAATAATATAGATATAAAAAATATAGAAGGAATATTAAGAGATTTTACATATGCACCAGTAATAACATTAGATAATTCAACTGATGATTTAGTTGAACAATTAAATGAAGCTTATGAAAAAAATTGGATTATTTTAGCTAGTAAAGGTGATACTGTTGCTTCTCAAGAATTATTAAGTGAATTAGGTTTAAATCCTGATTTTGATTATCCTATTTTAATGGTTTATACGTTAAATTCTGATGATTTAAGAAATGGGTATCCTATATTAGATAACACTCCTTTTAATGATGATAATTATAAAACTGTTATTAAAATTAAAAATTTGTGGAGCAAAATTGAATGGATTGGTGACTGGAGCGATGCTTCTTCTTTTTGGAATGAAAACTTAAGAGATAAATTTGGTTATAAAGAAAATGATAATTGCTTTTATATGGATTTAAAAGATTTTAAACATTATTTTAGTAAAATTAAAATATGTAAATTTATGAATGATTATTCTTATAAATCTATTTTATTATATCAAAAACCTAAAAATTATTGTATAGTAACTTTTAAAATTTATGAAATGCACA
>JAEEGK010009758.1_pt1 | contig 22316 bp, 19 predicted proteins | sample 8958771 | NCBI WGS metagenome assembly JAEEGK01 (sample SAMN16246547, study PRJNA631951) | gut metagenome | biome: gut microbiome; feature: rumen; material: SC-attached | host: Bos | place: Iran: Karaj | collected 2018-10 | reverse complement strand
GCTCAGAAGAACCAGAAAGGTTATCATCAACAGGTTTGCGAAAACCAGTATAGGAAGCGGCTCAAGGCTGGTGAGTTCCATTCAGCACTCAGATAAGTTCTGACAAGATGATGCGTCTCAGATACCAGACAGTAGCACCGGACATCGCCAGAATAAGCATAAAGGCGACAAATATCATACGCTTGGGTCCTGCAGGCTTAATAGGAACCGTAGGACTCTTGATAACCGTGAAGGCAGGAGTCTGCTCCTGTACCTTAGCCTTGGCATTCTCCAACTGGCCGCATACAGTCTGATACTTGGACAGTTTCAGGGCCATATCATTCTCCAGCTGGTCACGCTCAGAGATAACAGCCTGAAGGATAACATTCTGATGCTTGTCACAATATCTGCTGTATCTGGCAATAGCCTGATTGTACTCTATCAGGGCACTGTCACGCAGAAGCTGATAGTAAGATACATCCTGACGGGCCTTGCTGGTTCTGTAATTGATGATAAAATCCTGCAGATGAGCTCTTACACTATCTGCCAGTGTAGCACAGACCAGAGCATCCTGGTCCTTGACAACGATAGAGACCACATTGTTCTTCTTGTTGACAGAACACTTCACCTTATCGGTTATCTCAGACATCAGCCCGAAATCCTTCTTATTTAGCCTGAAAGGATTGATGGCAGAACCCGCATTGACGGCATTGCCCCCCTCGTCCGACTCCAACAGCTTCTGTACGGCTCCCATACCGGCCCTTAAGGGATAGGTTATAGGATTTTTCTTCTGATGTTCCTTCAGGTAATCATGGTAATTGGTACTGACGGCCCCATCAGCAGTCTGAACCCGGACATCAAAAAGAGGCACCAGAAACTCAGGAGACTCAAAAAGTTCGGGGTACAGCAGAGGATAAATGGCATCCGATCCCTGCATACTGCTGAGGTCAAAACCGAAGGATGCTGCCAATGAGCCGATTCCCTCAGAGGGAGAACCGGAGCCGTATTCAGGCGCCAGTTTGACCTCACAGGTATAATACCTGGGCTGCGGAAAGATGATCACACAGGCAAAAACAAACGTCAGAACCAGAATCCTAATATATGATTTTTTCCTGGACTTAAGAATCTGTGCCGCCTGCTTCAGCACAGCCATATCTGAACTGTTATTCGTACTCATACTATTTCTTGATTAAACTGATAAGAGCCACTACCACGCTGGACAACGAGGCGGCACCGGAAGACAGAGCGACAATCTCGCCCGTAGTCATTCTCTTTCCGTTCTTCTTGGAGGGAACTATAATCTCACATCCGGGCTCTATCGTCCTACTGCTCCGATTACCGATCTTCTGTACAGCCCCGTTCATATAGATAGCATAGACACCATTCTTCTTGGCACGGTTTCCGTAACCGCCGGCACGTTTGATGTAATAGCTCAGGGGCTCTCCCTTCTTGTAATTCATACTGATGGGGTAACTGACCTCGCCGCTGATCTTCACAGTGTTGCTGAACTGAGGTATCTCAATGTGGTCACCCTCACGCAGCACAATATCTTCGGAAGAACCGGGATTGGCCATCGCCTTCTCCAGATTAACTGCCACGGGATAGGTAGTTCCCAGGTCCATCTTCATCTGCAGGAGGGAATCGGCCTGGGCCTTGTTGAAATTCTTCTCACTTGAGAGCGCTTCCTCATACAGCTGAATCTGCGCGGCACGCAAGGAACTCTCGCGCTGCAGTCGCTCGTCAGGCGTCATCACACGGTTCAGGCGGGCCCCCTTGGTATAAGCCAATGAGGTTACACCTCCTGCCGCCTTTACCAAATCGCTCAAGCGGAAATTCTTGTTTGTCATTGAGTACTGGCCCTCGAAATTCACACAACCCGTAATGGTAACGTTCTTCTGCTCGCTGTATGAAGGACTGCGGCGCACAACAACCTCGTCATAAGGAAGCAACTTAAAACCGCCCTCTCTAACACGGAAGCCGTCTTCTATAGCAAAACTGAACGACTCTGCCATTTCGCCGGTATTCTCTGTCGAATTAACATCGTTAATCCTGCGGAACACGTCCACTTTTGCCATTGACGCCGCTTCCGTAAGGCCTCCTGCCTGCAGGATAAGATCCTCAACAGTAGTATTCTCGGCAAACTTATAGGTTCCGGGATATACAACCTCACCGCTGATCTTCAGAACCTGTTCGCCCTTCATATCCACTTTGCTGGGAACATAGAGAACGTCGCCCCTACGCAGAGGGATATCAGCAACTGTACCGTTCAGGATACCGTCAATATCCACTGGCAGCATCTCCAGGGTCAGGTCATCCTTCTCTCTGTGCATAACAGCACGACTGCGGAAAGCATCCTCGCGCAGTCCTTCCGCCACCTGCAACAAACCACGGACAGTCTGAATCTCTCCGCCTAACTGGTACTGACCGGCATGCCTGACAGCACCTCTTACCTCCACCATATTGCTATAGCGGGCTATCACGCTGTCCACATACAATGAGTCTCCGTCCATCACATTGAAATTACCCATCTGGAACTCATCAATGGTGTGCATGCTGTATTCCTGCCCTGACTTGCGGCTCAGCCTTACATTCTTAGTATAGGCATCACCCGAGAAGCCGCCGGCATAAGTAAGCAGCTGCTTAACGGTCTCAGAGCGTTTCATCTCATAGAACATGGGGCGCTTTATCTTTCCTCTCACATTGACCAGACACTCGTAAGGCCCCACCTGTATGATATCATTGTCCTGCAAACGGACATCACCCTTCTGATTGCCGTTCAGGAGATAGTCATAGACATCGATAGTCGCGATCTGACGTCCTCCTCTGTAAACCTTAATGTCACGCAAGGTTCCGATTTCGCTGATACCTCCTGCGGCATATAGGGCATTGAAGGCGCTGCTCAGACTGCTCAGGGTATAGGTTCCAGGCATCATCACATCGCCTACCACCTGAACCTGAATACTGCGGGTATCCCCTACCGACAGGCTGAAACTGCAGTCCGAATAGAATCGGCCCAGATGGCTTTTCACCGTCTGGGTTGCCTGCCTGACAGTCAAGCCTGCCAGTTTAATCGGACCTACGCCTTCTACCACTATCACACCGTCAGGCGAGATTGTTCCCTCAATTGTCTGCTGACTGGCTCCCCACACATCTATCACCACCTTGTCACCGGCACCCAACAGATAATTTGCGGGAGTTGCCATATTCTGATTGGGCTCGAAAGTAAGCAGCTTATTGTTGAAGATATTCCTGCCGAACACCTGATCATCCTTCTGGAAATGGTTCTGGTAATATATCAGCGAGTCTATATCCATGAAGGCAATCTCATCATTCAAGGCATTCTGGCGGTCGGCGCGGGACATTCCTTTCTCCTCCAGCTCCTCACGCTGGGAACGGATCATATAACCGTTCTGCCGGTTCAGCCGCTCCTGTTCTGTTTCCTTCTTGGTACGCATCCGGCCGGCTGTATTATTGCTGTTGCGAACCGGCTCCTGCAAGTTAACAGCACCCAACTGACTCTTCTGCGCCTCATATTTCTTACGGATATTCCTAAGCTGCTCTACCGTTACACCTTTCTGAAGAAGCTTTGCGACTATAGTTTGCTGGTCAGATCCCTTTTGCTGTTCTTGCTGAACGAACTGTATAATCTGTCCTTCTGTCATAGACTGGCCATAACCGTTTACGGAACCGGCCAACAGTAAGAAAAGCAGAAAAAACATTTTGGAGAACACTCCGAATCTTGATGTCATATCCTATGTGGTTTTATTATATTTTAATTTAAAAACTGCACAACATGCTAAATTATTGCAAAATAATCTGTTTTTTTTCTTTATCACAACAAAAAACGTATGATTTTGCGCAATTAGCAGCCGAAAACAAAAAAAAGACATGAAAGCTTTGTCAAGTCTGCTTTTTTACCTATTTTTGCAGTCTGTTAAGCGCAAGCACACCGGGGCTGACTGGATTTGACAGCAGGATGAGGTGTTGTGTAAGCACGCAGAGAGTTGACAACCGCTCTCTAAAATCAATGATTGTCAAAGATTATCTGGCGAAAGAAACTACGCTCTCGCTGCCTAATCGAAGTATAGTAGATTACTGGCTTTATCCCGGCACAAGGTGCTGAGACGAGATGTCACTCTGGAGCTGTTGCTCCGAAGCGTCCAGGCAAAGTGGCACAGCTAAATCGGGGATAGCCCATAATGGCCTCGCATGATGGGTGAAGTTCATGAGGATAAGGTGCAGATTGGTGGCCCAGGTCTTGTCCGCACTCGAAAACCGAAGGCTGGGATAAGCGTGTAGAAAGCACAGGACGTCCCTGTTTGGACGAGGGTTCAATCCCCTCCAGCTCCACTTATTAATATGGATAGGGAAAGCAACCAAGATTAGTATGAAGTTGTATGCTAAGGTAATTGCCATTTTAGCGTTGCCACTTATTTTTGTGGTTGCTTATGCTTTATGCCCTATCCAATTGCCGCCTCCCGGCTGGACACTCAGCAAGATAGACCTGAAAGCCTCCCCCACTCCCTCCGATGCAGGACAGATTATGCCAGAAAGTCCTGAAGACAGTTCCGCCCCTCATACAGAGACGGAAGCAGAAGAAGCATCTGATTCCGCCGTCCAGCGTATCCTGTTCTTCGGCGACTCCATGGCAGAGGGACTGGTCCGCCGTATGGCCGACTATGCACAGGAAAACGGATATGAACTGGCAAGAGTCATCTGGTACAACTCCACCACCAGACAGTGGGCCGCTTCAGATACATTGCAACATTACATCCGCAGATACCGTCCCACCTTCTTTATGGTATGTATGGGCGGGAACGAGCAGTTCCTGAAGAATCCTGCCGCCAGGCAACCCTACATTCAGCAGATTATCAGCAAGATGGACGGCAAACCCTTTGTATGGATAGGCATTCCCTCCTGGCGGGGAGATACAGGCTTTAACAATCTGGTTCAGCAATGCGTAGGACCGGACCGGTACTTTGACAGCAGACACCTGACCCTGAAACGCTGTTCCGACCGTGCCCACCCCACATTCGAAGCTGCCGGCATATGGATGGACAGCATTGCCGTTTGGATGAAGGACAGATACCCCATCCGGATGCAGAAGCCCCGTAAGAAGGCTACGCATAAGTACCCGCTGCATCTGCTGCAGCCGGAAAGTTAGTGGTTAGAGGTTAGTGGTTAGAGGTTAGTGGTTAGAGATTAGAAAAAGATATGATATTTACAAGCATACAGTTCTGGGCATTCTTTGTCATCTTCCTGATGATATATGCCATTCTCCGCCGTTCTGCACGAACGGGGATGATGCTGTATGTATCCGCCGTCAGTCTGGGCTTCTTCTTCCTGACCAACCGCTGGCTCATGCAACTGTTGCCGCTGACCGCCCTGATTTCATGGTCACTGACCAAAGCCATGAAGCAGTATGAGGGAACCAGGCGTAAAGCCTTCCTGATAAGTATCATCCTGCTGGATCTGGCTCCGTTAGCCTACTTCAAGTATGCCGGCTTTGCCGTTTCCTTCCTGAGCAGCCTGTGGAACAGCAACTTTGCACTGCCGGACATTGCACTGCCCATAGGCATCTCGTTCTACACCTTCCAGGCCATCAGCTATTCAGTTGATATATACAAGGGCAAGTTCACCCAGGATGTATCCTTCCTGGAATACATCTTCTTCCTGTCCTTCTTCCCCATTCTGTTTGCCGGCCCCATCACACGGGCCGAGACCTTCTTCCCGCAGATAAGACGTCAGCAAGCCGTAAGCCAGAGACTCATGTATTCAGGCCTCTGGCTGATTATCATGGGCATTCTGAAGAAAGCAGTTGTGGCTGACTACATCGCCCAATACAACAACTGGATATTCGAAGCCCCCTTCTCCTACTCCGGCTTCGAGAACCTTATGGGACTATTGGGATTCTCCATGCAGATATACCTGGACTTCTCAGGTTACAGCGATATGAGCATCGGCATAGCAGCCCTGATGGGCATCCGCCTGCGGAACAACTTCCACTTCCCTTACCAGAGCCTGAATGTAACAGAATTCTGGCATCGCTGGCACATTTCGCTGTCCACATGGTTCAGGGACTACGTCTATATACCCTTAGGAGGAAACCAGAAGGGGAACCTGCGTACCGCCCTGAACTGCCTCTTTACCCTGCTGCTGGTAGGAATATGGCACGGAAGCAGCATCATGTTTGTTATCTGGGGTGCCATGCACGGTATGGCTTTGGTAATACACAAAGCCTTCCTGCCCTGGCTTCGCAGGATTCCCGACACATGGGCCACCAAACCGTTCTCCGTATTACTCACCGCCACCTTTATAATATGCGGATGGGCCGTGTTCCGTTCACCGGATCTGCAGACAGCCCACACCCTGATCCGACAGATATGTTTCGACTTCCGTCCCGAGAGCATTCCAGCCTTCTGGACCATGCGCACCACATGGATCATCATGATGGTTACATGCGGACTCCTGCTCTGCATCCGGGAAAGATATTACAACAGACTCAGGATTAAGTTCATCTATTCCCCCTGGCTGATAAAGCTGGCAGCATTCGCCTTTGCCGTACAACTGGCCATAGAATTCCACAGCAGTAACATCACGCCGTTCCTTTATTATAACTTTTAAGGGGATTCACAATTCATAATCAGGGTAATCAATAAGATTAATGACAACATTCAATAATTAAAACAATACAAAAAAAACAATGACAGAATTACAACTTAAGTACGGATGCAATCCTAATCAGAAACCTTCCCGTATCTACATGGAGGCCGGCGAGCTTCCCATTGAAGTATTAAACGGCCGTCCCGGCTATATCAATTTCCTGGATGCCCTGAATGCCTGGCAGCTGGTCAAGGAGCTGAAGGCCGCTACAGGCCTGCCTGCCGCCGCCAGCTTCAAGCACGTCAGCCCCGCCGGAGCTGCCGTGGGACTGCCCCTTACAGACACATTGCGTCACATATACTTTGTTCCCGAGAGCATTGGTGAGCTCAGCGCTCAGGCCTGTGCCTACGCCAGGGCCCGCGGTGCCGACCGCATGAGCAGCTACGGAGACTTTATCGCCCTCTCAGACTGCTGCGACAAAGCCACAGCCCTGCTCATCAAGCCCGAGGTAAGCGACGGAGTCATCGCTCCCCAGTTTACAGAGGAAGCCTTACAGATTCTGCGCGAGAAACGCAAGGGTACTTACAACGTTATCAAGATTGACCCCACATACAAGCCTGAGCCCATCGAGCGTAAGCAGGTCTTCGGCATTACCTTCGAACAGGGAAGGAACGAGGTTAAACTGGACGATCCCGCTCTCTTTGAGAACATCCCCACCCAGAACAAGAACTTCCCCGCCGATGCCAGACGCGACCTGATTATTGCCCTCATCACCCTGAAGTACACCCAGAGCAACAGCGTATGCTACGTTAAGGACGGTCAGGCCATCGGCATCGGAGCCGGTCAGCAGAGTCGAATCCACTGTACCCGTCTGGCCGGCAGCAAGGCTGATATCTGGTGGCTGCGTCAGAACCCCAAGGTAATGGCACTGCCCTTCCTGCCCAACATCCGTCGTGCTGACCGCGACAATACCATTGATATCTACATCAGTGATGACTATATGGATGTGTTGGCTGACGGAGAATGGCAGAAGTTCTTCACCGAGAAGCCCGAACCTCTCACCCGTGAGGAAAAGAAAGAGTGGATTGCGCAGAACACCAATGTATGCCTGGGTAGCGATGCCTTCTTCCCCTTCGGTGACAATGTAGAGCGTGCCCATAAGAGTGGCGTACAATATATTGCCCAGGCTGGCGGAAGTGTACGTGACGACCATGTCATTGATACCTGCGACAAGTACGGTATTGCCATGACCTTCACCGGCGTACGTCTGTTCCACCATTAAAAAAAAGACCCTCCCCTTCCTCTAGTTTATTGGGCAAGGGGCATAGCTTCCGAAACTAAAATATAGAAAGACATGAATTACGGTGGTGACGATATTGACGCAGTAATCCAGGGGGGTATTACCTTCAAAGCAGGTTCTAAGGGCGACAAGAGGAAGAAAGAGGAGCCCAAGGTAAAGACCAAAGCCAAGAAGAAGCAGTATATTACCGGAGCCCATGGCAGCGGCTCTGCCAAGATGAAAGCAGACATCCGCAGAAAGCGTGCCAACAGACACAAATAATAAATAATAAGGGGGGAAGAGAGAAAGGCTCTTCCCCCTTCATGTTTTATGTCACTAAGGGAAAAATCCGATTAAAGAACTGGCGTAGCGTAACCTCATCATCAATAATGTTCTGCAGTTTCCTCAGACGCTGCGCATTGGGCGAGTCTTCGAACCACAGATGCAGATAGCCATTACGGCCATATTTCTCATGCAGATGCGAGACCATACGCCGGTAATGCTCTTCCCGGCCAAGTTCCGGGTAATGGTCCAGACCGTACTGGATAGTCCGGCGAATGACGGTTTCCGCATCTATAAAGCGGTCGGCTTCTGCCACAATACGTCCATATACGGTACGCGGCTCATGACCAGAGGACGCACGATGGTCTTCGGCGGCATCTGCCATTATATTGATTTGTTCCTCCGTAAACCACTTCCGTAACGTCTGGTCGGCTCTGATAATCCTTGCCGATACTTCGTGATGATGCTCACGTCCCTCACACAGACCGGTATCATGGTAGGCAGCAATGGTGTATGCCATATCTGTATCAGCCCCCAACTTACAGGCCAGTTCCATGCTTTGCCGGATAACCATCATCACATGGTCGCGCTGATGGGCTTTGTCAAAGCCGTCATACCGCGGTATGATATGCTGTTCCACATATTGCTGCAGTTCCGTATTGACAACCCCGTCGAAAGTGCTTATAATCTCACCCTTTTCCACTAAATAATCTTTTAATCGGAGGTAAATATAGGCTTTTTTCTTTAATAAATTTGGAAAACAGCCTGCGAACGTGTATCTTTGAGACAAAATTTTGTATTTAATGGTCAAAAACGGACTATATCATCATTAACGGACTATGGCAATATCATGGAAATAGGAAAGATTACAGAGAAAGTGGGCATTTTCTTCGATATTATGCCCGACAAGGAGAATGAGCAGGAAATCATTGCCCAAATCAGCAGCGGTGTTTCCTTCAGGGGAGCCAACCTATGGGTACTTATCTTTGCCATCTTCATCGCATCATTGGGACTGAACGTTAACTCCACCGCCGTTATCATAGGCGCCATGCTGATATCTCCCCTGATGGGTCCTATCATTGGTATGGGACTGGCCGTCGGCATTAACGACCTGAACCTGCTGAAACGTTCGGCCAAGAACTACGGCGTGGCAACACTCATCAGCGTGCTGACAGCAACCGTATATTTCCTGATTTCTCCCCTTAGCGAGGCACAGTCGGAACTGCTGGCCCGTACCTCTCCTACCCTGTATGATGTGCTTATAGCCTTCTGCGGCGGCGCGGCAGGTATCATTGCCCTTTGTACCCGGGGCAAGGGCAACGTCATCCCCGGCGTGGCCATTGCCACAGCCCTGATGCCTCCCCTCTGTACAGCAGGATTCGGACTGGCCACCGGGCACTGGCTATACTTCCTAGGAGCCTTTTACCTGTTCTTCATCAATACCGTATTCATTGCCCTTGCCACCTTCTGCGGTGTCAGGTTCCTGCATTTCAGCCAGACCAAATTCGCATCTTCGGCAAATGCCCTGAAAGCCCGTCGCATCATGATAGTACTGGTGGTGATAACCATGCTGCCTGCAGCCTTCATGACCATGAACATCGTGCAGCAGAGCGTATTCAACAATAATGTCAACCGTTTCATCAAGGCAGAGCTGCAGCAGCGGGGAACCCAGATAATATCCAATAATGTGGACCAGGACAGCCTGAGACTGCGAATCGTAGCCGTCGGACGCGAGATAACAGAAGCCCATCAGCGGGAAGCACAGAAAAGGATGGAGTTTTACGGACTGCATGGCTATGAGCTGAGAGTGATTCAAGGGGCGCAGTCGGACAGTCTGATTCTGCTGAACAACGAACTGTCTGCCATGAACACAAGCAGGAAAACAGACCGTCAGCAACTGGTGAATCTGACAGCACAGGTCAGCACCCTCAGTTCCCAATTAGAGGAATACACACACTACGAGACACTGTCCAAGGATGTAGGCCATGAGCTGACCACCCTCTTCCCCCAGGTGGGCACGCTTAGTCTGGCACGCGTGGCATTGCCCGGCACCGACAGCATTGCCGCCGGGCACTATATTGCCGCCATCATATCAACAGCCAATACAAAACCCTTGCCAAAGGCCGATGCCGAGAAGTTGCGCCAATGGCTGCAAGTCAGGGTCAAGGCCGACAGTCTGATTGTGGTGGATGCCGCACAATACAGATAAGAGATGATATATTAAGTTCCCATTAAATCTATATTATAATATGTACACAGACAACAAACTATATGTGGCACATGGTTCCCAAGGTCCCATTTGCCTTTGCGGTAAGATGGCAAACCGTCACGGCCTGATAGCCGGAGCCACAGGAACCGGCAAAACCGTTACCCTGCAGGTGCTGGCCGAGACATTCTCACAGGCCGGTGTTCCCTGCTTTATGGCAGACATGAAAGGCGATCTCTCCGGCATCAGCCAGGCAGGCCAGATGTCGGGCTTTATCGAGAAACGTTGTGCCGAGTTCGGCATAGAGGCTCCGCAGTTCCAGGGCAGCCCCGTCAGCTTCTACGATGTGTTCGGCGAGAAAGGACACCCTATGCGCACCACTATTTCCAATATGGGGCCCGAGTTATTGTCGCGCCTGATGGAGCTGAACGAGGTGCAGGCAGGAGTGATGACCATTCTGTTCAAGGTTGCCGATGAGCGCGGACTCTTGTTATTGGACCTGAAGGACCTTCGCTCCATGCTCGCCTATATCTCAGACCATGCCTCGGAACTGGTCAAGAAGTACGGTAATGTATCTACTGCCAGTGTGGGAGCCATCCAACGCACCCTGCTCAGACTGGAGGAACAGGGAGCCGGCAAGTTCTTCGGCGAACCCGCCTTCGACATCATGGACCTCCTGCAATGCCGTGCCGACGGCAAGGGCATCATGAATGTCCTGGCCGCTGACAGACTGATGCTGACCCCCAAGCTTTATTCCACCTTCCTGCTGTGGCTGCTGTCCGAGCTCTATGTCCGTCTGCCCGAGGTAGGCGACCAGGACCTGCCCCGTCTGGTATTCTTCTTTGACGAGGCCCATACCCTCTTTACGGATACACCCAAGAGCTTGGTGGACAAGATAGAACAGGTAGTACGCCTGATTCGGAGTAAAGGTGTTGGCGTTTACTTTGTAACCCAGAACCCGACGGACATCCCCGACTCTGTCCTGGCTCAGCTGGGTAACCGGGTGCAGCACGCCCTGCGCGCTTTCACCCCCAAGGAGCAGAAGAATGTCAGGGCTGCCGCAGAGACCTTCCGTGCCAACCCGGCCTTCAAGACAGAAGATGCTATCATGGAACTGGGGACAGGTGAAGCCCTTGTGTCCTTCCTCGACGAGAAGGGAACGCCCACTATGGTAGAGCGTGCCAAGGTACTGTTCCCCCTCAGTCAGATAGGCGCCATAACTGAAGCGCAGCGTGAGCAGATTATCAAGTCGTCACGCATCTTCGGCAAGTATGACACCCCTATAGACCGCGAGAGCGCTTTCGAGGTATTGCTGGCAGAAAGCGAGGCAGAATCGGAGAAAGAGGAGCAACTGGCAAGTGGCAAGGAGCAAGAAAAAGCCTCCCACCGGGGAGATTCAGAGGGAACTGGAAAGAAAAGCAGCTGGAAGAAATCCTTCTTCGGAAAGATTATCAGCGCTGTCATCACCAGCGTTACCGCCGCATTGGGAACATACGTTGCCAATACCGTAACGGGCAGCAAGCGCCGCTACAAGGACTCCATCGGCAAGAAGGTGACCAAGACTGCCGTCAGCACCGCCACCCGGACAGCCACCCGCGAACTCACCCGCAGCATCTTAGGCAACCTGAAGTAGAGGTAGATCCTCCCCTGCCCTCCTTGAAAGGAGGGGGCCTTAGGAACCAGTTAAACTAGTAAAGCCAGGAAAAACTAAGGGACAATCATAATCCCATTGATGTTGCGCCCCGTATTGATAGTTTCACGGCGGGCGCTGTAGAAGCGGGAAGAGGTAAGGGTATCAATATCTGATACCAGAATACGGGTGATACCATTCTGCTCCAGCAGCCATCGGTTGGCATCCTTCAGATTGATATGCCATCGCTCCCCGTCGGCCGAGGGGAATCTTTCTGCCAGTCGCCCCATGGGAAAGCCAGCCTGAAGGAACTGTTCATACACCTCATCGCCGACCTCGAAGCTTTCCAACGATATGCCCGGCCCGATAATGGCAGACACATCCCCGGCCCGGCTCTGCATCTGCCGAAGCGTCTTTTCCACAATACGGCCCACCGTACCGCGCCAGCCGGCATGTACGGCAGCAATAAGATGTCTGCGGGAATCATACAGGAGAACAGGAATGCAATCGGCCGTCTTGACCGCTATGCATAACCCCGCCTTATCCGTGATGACCGCATCCGTATCAGGCACCTCTCCGGCAAAGTCCACATAGCAGACATTGGTGCTGTGTGTCTGACGGGGAATCATGATGTGTGCGGCATCTACCAGTATGCTTTCACCTTTCAGGCCGGTCTCACGGGCATCTGTTCCGGGTTCAGTTCCATGAACGCCCTTCCCAAGTGAGAAGGCCGTCAGCCACGAAGGTGTATCGTAAATCATTCGTCCTCCTCGTATTCGAAGTCCTCCAGATCCTCGATGTCCTCAATATCATCCTCGTCAATGAACTCAATTTCCTCGTCCTCGCCTTCGTCCTCCATTTCAGAACGCAGCCAGGCCAGGTCCTTGTTTCGGTGAACAAGGGTCTCCTGCTGCGTGATAGCCTGCAGCTTGTTGCTTTCGCTGTTCAGCGCCTGCCACAGCACATCCTTCAGTTCCGTCAGCCCCTTGTTGGCAACAGCGCTGATGAAGACGTGCGGAAGATCATCCGGCAAATCCTCGGAGAGCATCTGCTGCAACTCATCATCCAGCAGGTCAGTCTTGGTGATAGCCAGCACACGCTGTTTGTCCAGCAGCTCAGGATTGAACATCCTCACCTCGTTCAGCAAGACCTCATACTCCTTGCGGATATCGTCGGTGTCGCCGGGTACCATAAAAAGTAGCAGCGAGTTGCGCTCAATGTGTCGCAGGAAGCGCAAGCCCAAACCACGGCCTTCGGCAGCCCCCTCAATAATACCCGGTATATCAGCCATCACAAATGACTGTCCGTCCCTATAAGAGACAATACCTAATGAGGGCTCCAGCGTAGTAAACGGATAGCCCGCAATCTTAGGCCGGGCACTGCTCAGGGCACTCAGCAACGTACTCTTCCCGGCATTGGGGAAGCCCACAAGACCTACATCAGCCAGCAGCTTCAGCTCCAGAATGATGGTCAGCTCGCGCATAGGCTCGCCCGGCTGGGCAAAGCGGGGCGCCTGATTGGTACTGGTGGCAAAATGCTTGTTGCCCATGCCGCCGCGGCCACCCTTCAGCAGCATGACCACCTGGCCGTCCTCTGTTACGTCACAGATGTACTCGCCAGTCTCGGCATTATAGACTACGGTGCCGCACGGTACATCAATGTAACGGTCCTCGCCGTCAGCACCCGTACTGCCGCTCTTGCCGCCGTTGCCGCCATGGGTGGCAAATACATGACGCTCATAGCGCAGGTGCAGCAAGGTCCAGTAGTTATGGTTGCCGCGCAGGAACACATGACCGCCCCTGCCGCCGTCACCACCGTCGGGCCCGCCATTGGGAATATACTTGGCCCGGTGCATGTGCATGGATCCGCGGCCGCCCTTACCGGAGCGGCAGCAGATCTTCACGTAATCTACAAAATTGCTTTCTGCCATTTAATTATCTTACTTCAGAGTATCCAGGAAGGCAAAGATATTGGCCAGCATCTGCTCCTTGCTGCCTTCCCATGTGAAAGTATGACGGATGCCTTCCTTCTGGAACCATGCTGCCAGAGGTTCTGTCTGACTGTGATAAACAGCGAAACGCTTCTTGATCGTCTCCTCGTTATCATCGGCACGTCCCTGCTCAACGGCACGGTTCAGCAGGCGCTTCATCAGCGTATCCTCGTCCACAACCAACTCAATCATCACACCCATATCATGCTTGCGCTCGGCCAGCATCTGCTTCAGCGCCTCAGCCTGGGCAATGGTACGGGGGAAACCGTCAAAGATAACACCCTTGCCGGCAGGCAGACTGTCATAGGTTTTAGCCAGGATGTCAATCATCAGCTCATCGGGGATCAGCTGTCCGTTATCTATATAGCCCTTTGCTGTCTTACCCAGCTCGGTACCGTTCTTGATTTCGGCACGCAGCACATCGCCTGTGCTAATGTGACCCATGCCGTACTTAGCTACAATCTCATCACTATAGGTGCCCTTTCCTGAACCGGGAGCGCCAAAGATAATAATATTCTTCATACCTTAAAAAACTATTTTATTTTAATCCTGTTTCATTCAAATTACCCTCGCCCACGGGAGAGGGGTTAGGGGTGAGGCCTTTATTCTTTAATTAATGTATATATATCCCTTGTATTCCTTCCGTAACCGTCATAGTCCAGACCATAGCCCACGATGAAGTCGTTGGGAATCTCCATGCAACAGTACCGGATATCCAGGTCCACCTGCAGTTTGCCGGGCTTCAGCAACAATGTGCAGATGTCTATGCTGGCAGGATTCTGCTGCTTCAGCACATCCAGCATGTGCGCCATTGTCAGCCCCGTATCCACAATATCCTCAATGATAATGACCGGACGCTCCGTAAGGTCAACGTTCAGCCCTATCACCTCACGTATCTTACCCGTTGTGTTCACACCCTGATACGAGGCCAGTTTCACAAACGAGATCTCGCAGGGCAGATTCACCTCCTTCAGCAAGTCCGCAGCAAAGATAAACGAGCCGTTCAGCACGGCCAGAAACACGGGTTCCTTACCAGCGTAGTCCCTATTGATCTGCGCCGCAATACGCTTCACCTCCTTCAGAATCTCCTTCTCCGGGATAAAGAGGGAGAAAGACTTGTCCTTAACCTGAATTGTCTGCATAATGTATATAATTTGGGTACAAAGGTACGAAAGATAATTCACAATTCATAATCCGTAATTCATAATTTACATGCGCGAAACAAAAAAAATAACCGCACAACCGCTTCACATTCACTGAAAAACGTTACCTTTGCATAGTAAAATAACTGATATATGAAGCTAAGAATCATTCTGGGTCTTTTCCTCTGCCTGTCCTTCCTGGGGATGCAGGCACAGACCGAAGTTACCCCATTTGTTCCCGGCAGCACACTGGAGGGCGTATCCTACTTCCTTCCCAAGACAGCATTCCGGGTTACTGTCATAACAGAGAAAACAGTTACTAAGCCAGGAGATTTCTACAAGTATGCCAACCGCTACCTGCGCTTGCCCAATGTACCTACTGAGGAGTCTGTAGTATGGAGTATCAGGAGTATCAAACTGGAACCCTTCGGTGTGCCTGACAAGGACAAGGCCTATAGCATCAAGGTCAAGAGCAAGACCGTAGCCCCCCTGGTAGGCCTGAGCAGCGACGGCATCCTGCTGAGCATCAACACAGAGGCCGAGGAAGAGGTATTGCCCGAACTGCCGGAACCCGTTCCCGCCCCTCAGCCAGTGAACCCACGTACCTATATGACACAGGAAATGCTGGCCGCCGGCAGTACCGCCAAGATGGCAGAGCTTTGCGCAGAAGAGATCTACGACCTGCGGGACAGCCGCAACGCGCTTATCAAAGGCGAGGCCGACAACACGCCTAAGGACGGCGCCCAGCTGCAGCTGATGCTCAGCCAGCTGGACCAACAGGCAGCCGCCCTGGAGTCCATGTTCAAAGGCACACAGCTCACCAGCACGGAAGTCACATCCTTCAACTACCTGCCTCAGGAAGAGACCGACAAGGACATCCTGTTCCGTTTCTCGCAGAAACTGGGCATTGTAGATGAGGACGACCTGGCCGGAGCCCCCGTCTATATCAGCGTAAGGTGTACCGAATCATTACCTAAGACCGAGACGGACGAGGATATTGCCAAGAAGAAGGCCAAGATGGAGAAAGGCATATATTATAATGTACCCGCACGGACTAGGGTTGCCGTCTTCAACAACCAGCAGGAATTCTGCTCTACAGAGCTGCCCATGGGACAGTTCGGCGTAGTGGAAATCCTGGCCAACACCCGTTGTGACAAGCAGGCCACCACTAAGGTCACCTTCTTCCAGACCACAGGCGGCACCAAGGACATTACCAGGTAACAAGAAAAAGACAGACCCCGCAGGAAAAACAGCAACCCCCGCGGAAAAAAAAGTCATATTCCGCCTAATAGAATTATTTTCAAGGCTTGAAAATATATTTTCATGGCTTGATTATATATTTTCAAGGCTTGGTTATAAATTTTCAAGGCTTGAAAATAATTTCATATGGCGTATTAGCATGTTTTATCAGGCGGTTTAACGTTTTTAGTTAGCGGCATAGAGGCTTTTTATATTGCTCATTGAGTGAAATTGCATCATTGTGCCATATAAACGAATTAAGGAGGCAAAAGTTTGCCTCCTTAATCTATTACTGTTAACGCTGATATAGCGTCGCTTTTTTAGAGCTTGTCGTTGCTGCCCAGAACCTCCACAATCTTGTGGATGTACATCTTCTTCATGTTCTCGCGGGCGGGCTTCAGATACTGACGGGGATCAAAGTGGCTGGGATACTCGTCGAAGTGCTTGCGGATAGCAGCAGTCATAGCCAGACGTGAGTCAGAGTCGATGTTGATCTTGCAGACAGCGCTCTTAGAAGCCTCACGCAGCTGCTCCTCGGGGATACCGATAGCGGCCTCGAGGTGACCACCGAACTTGTTGATGGTGTTGACCTCGTCCATAGGAACTGATGAAGAACCATGGAGCACGATGGGGAATCCAGGAAGCTTCTTCTCGATCTCGTGGAGGATGTCGAATGCCAATGGCGGTGGAACGAGCACGCCGTTCACGAGTGTACACTGCTCAGGAGTGAACTTGTGAGCACCGTGAGATGTACCGATAGAGATTGCCAGTGAGTCGCAACCTGTACGGGTTGAGAAGTCGATAACCTCCTCGGGCTTGGTGTAGTGAGACTCAGCAGCGCTGACCTCATCCTCAACACCAGCGAGTACGCCGAGCTCAGCCTCAACGGTCACGTCGAACTGATGAGCGTAGTCAACAACCTTCTTTGCCAGAGCAACGTTCTCCTCATAAGGCAGGTGAGAACCGTCAATCATTACTGAAGAGAAGCCCATGTCGATACAGTCCTTACAGAGCTCAAAGCTGTCACCGTGGTCGAGGTGAAGCACGATCTCAGGATGTTCGCAACCCAGCTCCTTGGCATAAGCCACAGCACCCTCGGCCATGTAACGGAGGATAGAAGCGTTGGCATAGTTACGGGCACCCTTAGAAACCTGCATGATAACGGGAGACTTTGTCTCAACAGCAGCCATAACGATGGCCTGCATCTGTTCCATGGTGTTGAAGTTGAAAGCGGGAATTGCATAACCGCCGGCAACTGCTCTCTTAAACATCTCGCGGGTATTCACGAGACCCAAATCCTTGTAATTTACCATAACAATCTACAATTTAAATATTACGATTTACAATCTTTTTCTGAATTCGCATGCAAAGGTAGCAATAAAAAGTGAATAGCGAATAGTGAATAGTGAATAATTTGCTGCCGCCAAGAGTATTTTTTATTTTATTTGCAATGACGACAAACAGAACGGCCGATTTTGCCAAATTCACTTTTCACTTTTCACTATCATGACAGCGTATGCGTGTCGAGATACTGCTGTACCTCCTCCTTGTAGTTATCCGAGATGGGGATAAACACATCGCCAAAGACGATACGGAAACGGTCAATAGAGCGTACCTCAGGCATGTGGACGATATAGGAGCGATGGGTACGGAGGAACTCCGGGTGAGGGAGATAATCCTCCAGTTTCTTCATACTCATCAGCGACATGATCTTCTCGCCGTTCTTCAGACAGATACGCACATAGTCTTTCAAACCTTCGACATAAAGGATATCGTCGAAGCAGACGCGCAACAGTTTGTATTCGCTCTTGATAAACATAATACGATCATCATTGTAGGCCTCACGCTTCTGAAGAATATTATACCAGTCTTGTGCCTTTTCAGTGGCACGAAGGAAATCCTCATAGCTGATGGGTTTCAACAGATAATCGAGGGCATTCACCTTATAGCCTTCAAGGGCATACTGAGGGAATGCGGTTGTAAAAATGATCTTGGTGTCTTTGGGCAGAATCTTAGCAAACTCCACGCCACTGAGTTCTGGCATCTGGATATCCAGGAATAGGAGCGGTACCGGGTTATCACGCAAATCGCGCATGGCGGTAATCGCACTATTATAGGTACCCGTCAGATTCAGATAGGGTGTCTTTGCAACATAACTTTCCAGAAGACCTGCAGCCAATGGCTCGTCATCAATGATGGCACAATTAATTGTCATAGTTCCAGTTCTATTTTTTTATGATTATAATTGAATTGTAATAGTCGAAAAATAAGTACGGTTATCAGAATTGATTCCTTTTTCCCAGACATAACGGTCAGGATACAACAAGTCGAGACGACGCTGCACCTGTTCCAGGCCAATGCCATGACCACTACGATCCTGTTCCGGTTTCGGGAAATAAGAGTTCTCGATAGAGCATATCAGCTGTTTCTCACCACCATCCTGTGGTGCAACAGCTTTAACGAGGATACGGATAAAGCTGGGTTCCGTGAGACTGACGCCATGTTTGAAGGCGTTCTCTATCAAGGAGATAAAGATCAACGGCGCCACACGGATATCTGCATCAGGGACAATCTTCTTGAATGTCACATCCACAGAGTTGGGAAGTCGGATCTTCATCAGGTTGACATAATTCTCAAGGAATTGTATCTCATCCTGCAGATTGACAGAGTCCAACATGTTATCGTAGAGCATGTGTCGCAGCATTTTCGACAGCTGCTGGATGGCATTCTGCGCCCGATAGGTGTCGATGGCTGTCAACGCATAGATGTTATTCAGCGTATTCAACAGGAAGTGAGGGTTGATCTGCGAACGAAGACTCTTCAGTTCTGCTTCTGTGCGATCGGCCTCTGCTCGGACGCGTGCCGTCTCGGCATACTTACGGGCATTATCAGCCCAGAACCACCGCTGCGCCAGAGCAATACAGGTGGCTGCAGTGGCAAAGATACCGAAGTTGACAAGGTCTCTCACATAATAGAAGAACTCATCAATAGCATCGGGATTCCTGGGAATCAGACCGCCAGGCTGGAACAGCACACGTGTGTAGTCCATCCAATAATGCAGCAGCACTGAGAAACTGACCGCCATCACCACATTTATCATCAGATAATAGCGGTGTTTGCCCTGCACGAAATACCTAGGAGTGAGCCACATGTAATTGGCATAGAAGACCACCATCAGCAACAGCGGAGACAGACAGTTCATCAGATATTGGACCATCGTCATACCTGTGCCACGCATATATTGCATCGGTGACAGGAACATATAGGCCCAAAAAACAATGTGCAAGAAGATTTTCAGTCTTCTATCCAACATCACTTTACCTACTTTACTACTACTCATGGCGGATAGCTTCTATAGGATCCATATTAGCGGCCTTCTGCGCAGGAATGTAGCCGAAGAGCACACCGATAAACACACAGACGAGGAAAGACACATAGATACTCCAGGCAGGCACACTCGACGGCATGCCGAAGGACGAGACAAAGGCGCTCGCCCCTACCCCGACAAGGACACCTATCAGTCCTCCCGTCACTGATATCAATACTGATTCAATAAGGAATTGCAGAGAAATAACAGGTCCGGTGGCACCAACAGCCATACGGAGTCCGATCTCCTTGGTACGCTCCGTCACAGAGACGAGCATGATGTTCATGATACCGATACCTGCTACAAGCAGTGAGAAGGCGGCGGCCACAACGAGGATGATGGTCACGGTGTCCATCGTCGAAGACATGGTCTCCATCATCTCGGCCTGCGAACGAATGGTAAAGTCATCGGCAGCCTCATCCTTCAGTTTGTGATTGTCGCGCAGCATCTGTGTCAGTTCTTCGATGGCAGCATCGGAGAGTTCTTCCGTCAGGGCGGAGCAAACAATGCTGGAGAAATAGGTCTGGGCAGCAATACGCTTCATCACCGTCGTATATGGAGCGATGATCACGTTATCCTGGTCCATACCCCAAGAGTTATAGCCCTTGGACTTCAATACTCCTATCACACGCATGGGGATGCTCTTGAAGCGGATGGTCTTGCCAATGGGATCGGTATGATCACCAAAGAGTTCTTTGACAATAGTCGCTCCGATGACACACACCTTGGCAGCCTTCTTGATATCCTCTTCCGTAAAGCACTCACCCTCCTCAATGGTCCACAGACGGATGTCCAGATAGTCGATCGACTCACCATACATCGAGGCATTGGTATTGTTGTTGCCATAGATGGCCTGACCACTAGCAGTCACTTCAGGCGACACCTTCGAGACAAATTTCTTCTCACGGACAATGCGTTCATAGTCAGCTATCTTCAGCGTCTGCATGGCAGAAGGATCCTGACGCACACCACCTCGCATGTCGGCACCCGGACGAATGGTCAGGAGGTTGGTACCCATCGTGGAAAGTTCCGAACGGATGCTCTCCTTCGAACCTTGTCCGATGGCCATCATGATGATGACGGCTGCCACTCCGATGATGATACCCAGCATCGAGAGGAAGGAGCGCATCTTATTATTGGCGACTGCCTTCAGACTAACCTTAAATAGATTCAGTATATTCATATCGCTTAATCATCGTTTTGTGTTGGCAACTTGGCAAGCGCCTCTGCCGCCGACTTGATATTCGTATTGATGGTATCCTCGCGGATCTTACCGTCGCGCAGATTGATGTTACGGCTGGCGTATTCGGCAATCTCAGGGTTGTGGGTCACGAAGATGATGGTGTTACCCTGCTTATAGAGTTCCTGGAAGAGCACAAGCATCTCAAATGAGGTGCGGGTGTCGAGGTTACCGGTGGCCTCATCGGCGAGGAGCACAGCCGGGTCGTTCACCAAAGCACGGGCAATGGCGACACGCTGCATCTGACCACCCGACATCTGATTCGACTTGTGGTACATACGGTCACCCAGTCCTACGGCCTGCAGGGCCTTGATGGCTTTCTCACGACGCTCAGCGGCAGAAATCTCAGAATTGTACATCAACGGCAGCTCTACATTCTCCAAAGCGGTCGTCTTCGGCAACAGGTTATAACTTTGGAACACAAAGCCGATCTTACGGTTGCGCAGTTTGGCACGCTTGGTCTTCGACATCGTACGCACGCTGATACCATCGAGGAAGTACTCGCCCGAAGTAGGTGTATCGAGACAGCCCAACTGGTTCAGCAGCGTCGACTTGCCGGAGCCGGAAGTTCCCTGAATGGTGACGAACTCGCCCTCGTAAATCTTGAACGAGACACCACGCAGCGCCTTCACCGTCTCCTCGCCTACCTGGAAGTAGCGCTTCACGTTCTGCAGTTCGATGACGACTTTTCTATTATCTTCTGCCATACCTTACTGTCTTCTTGGTGCCTGACCACCACCGTTAGCATTTTGTCCGCCCTGTCCACCCTGGACGCCACCTCTGTTATTGCCTCGCGGACGTGGCATGAAGGGGTTCTGGGTCTGCTGTTGTGGCATACCCATCTCACCGCCACTGATATTAAAGTCGGTGAGGACATCCGTACCAGCAGCGATACCGCCCGTAATCTCTGTCAGCACACCGTTGGTCGTACCGGTCTCCACCTTGTGGGCCTTGAACACAGTACCCTCCTTTGTCCATACCTTGAAGGGACCTTCACAGTCTTCCACCGTCTCACCCTTCTGTAACAGTGCCTCGTTGGGCTGGAAACGCAACGCCTTGGCGGGCACAACAAGCACATTGTTCTTCTCAAGTGTGAATATGGTGACATTGGCCGTCAGACCGGGCTTCAGTTTCAGGTCGTTGTTGGGTGCAGAGATTACCACCTCGTAAGTCACGACGTTGCTCTCGGTCGTAGCCTGCTGGCGTACCTGCGTCACTGAACCCTCAAACTTATCATCGGGGAAAGCATCCACCGTGAAACTCACGCGCTGACCTTCCTTCACGCCACCGATATCGGCCTCGTCAATGTCGGCAATCACACGCATGTTGGTCAGGTCCTGAGCAATGGTAAACAACTCA
>JAEEGK010009757.1_pt1 | contig 22316 bp, 21 predicted proteins | sample 8958771 | NCBI WGS metagenome assembly JAEEGK01 (sample SAMN16246547, study PRJNA631951) | gut metagenome | biome: gut microbiome; feature: rumen; material: SC-attached | host: Bos | place: Iran: Karaj | collected 2018-10 | reverse complement strand
GTCTCGGGCAACACCAGAATGATACTTCCGCCTTGAACGCGTCACAGCATTGGGCGGCTCCGCGGGATGCGGGGGTTCGATAGAACATGCGTGAGAACGACGGCCTGGGATCGGTAGGAAAAGCCTCGCACCGCACTGCGGGAAAGGAACAACCAGGACAAGAACAGAATAGAGCGGGATTCTATGGAGCCTGTCACGGTTCCTTTCTTTATCGCTCGGAAAGGAGAAATCATATGGGAGAACTGAAACTGATCAATCTGGAGGATGTGCAGATTGAAGAGATCGAATGGCTGTGGAAACCGTACATCCCGAAGGGCAAAGTCACACTCGTACGCGGTATGCCCGGTGAAGGTAAGACCATGGTCCTGGCGACACTTGTTGCCGCGCTGACGAACGGCGATCCGCTGTTCAACGAGGAAAACCGTCATGAGCCGATTTCCTGCGTGTATCAGAGCGCAGAAGACGGCCTCGGCGATACGATCAAGCCTCGGCTGAAAAGCGGCGACGCTGTACAGCGCAAGGTGTGGGCGATCAACGAAGACCAGGATCCCCTGTCCTTCACCGACGCCCGTATCGAAGAGGCGATCCAACAAACTGGCGCAGGGCTCATGATCCTCGATCCTCTGCAGGCATATCTCGGCGCAAACGTGGACATGTATCGTCCGAACGAAGTCCGGCCTGTCATGACCAACTTAGTGAACATCGCTCACCGGACAGGCTGCGCGATCGTACTGGTAGAACACATGAACAAGGTGAAGGGGTCATCGGCGATCACGCGCGGGCTCGGCTCTATGGACATCACCGGCGCTGCCCGCAGCGTGCTCATGATCGGAAAGGCAAATGATCATTCCGAAGAGGTCTATCTCGCGCATGTGAAAAGCAACCTCGCCCCGAAGGGCCCGACGCTTGTTTTCACGCTCGAAGAGAATCGTGCGTTCTGTGAAGGCACGAGTGAACTCACAGCCGACCAGCTGCTCGGTTGTGAAAATGCCCCAGCATATCAGCAGACGAAGGCAAGCGCCGTCGAGGACGCTCTGCTCAGCGTTTTTTCGGATGTAGGCGAAGTCCTCTGCCAGCAGGTCTATGACTTCTTTGCAGGCAATGGTATCAGCAAACGTACCGTGAACACCGTGAAAAAGAAGCTGGGCATCCATTCCGTCAAACATGGCGATGCCTGGTACTGGGTCCGTCCGGACGACAGCCCGCCGCAGCGGAAGAATGAAGGATGCAACCTTGTGAGTATATAAGGGCTGCATCCTTCCCCCGGCGGCAGAACCGATCAAAAGCGTAATGATTTTGATCGCTGCCGACGTACATGGACGGTTTCGAACCGTCCGCTGGCTCCCTGCAAGGGCACACCACCTATCGTATAGGTGTAGTGTGTTATACTGCTTTGCCGCATCGGGAGAATCCCGATACGAGCAGTCGCCTGCGGGCGAAGAAAACGAGGGAACACAGTGCGTTCCCGAGGTTTTCTTTGCTGCGGCAATGCAGGATTCTGCACCCCCGGCAGGGTGTGAATCAACATTGCAATCCCTGTATACACGCAACCTTGCAATGTTCCCTTGAAACGACCAAATTAACAAAAGAAAAGGAGAAACAAACCATATGAGCTACGCGATCATGCGTTTTCAGAAATGTGCCGCAGGCGGCGTGCCCGCACGAAACCGGCACAACGAACGGTTGAAATCGGAGTATAAGAGTAATCCGAAAATCGACCTTTCCCAGTCCCATCTGAACTACCATCTGGTGGAACCGAACGGTAAATTCAAACAGCGGTATACGGAGATGATCGAACAGGCCGGGTGCCGGACACGTTCCAACAGCGTTGTCATGGTGGAAACGATGCTTACGGCGTCCCCCGAGTTCATCTCAAAACTGAATCCGGAGGAACAGCGGCAGTACTTTGAAAGGGCTGCCGCTTTTCTGTACGACCGGATCGGTAAGGAGCATGTGATCTCGGCGATCGTCCACATGGACGAAACGTCGCCGCACATGCACCTCTGCTTCTGTCCGATCACAAAGGACGGTCGTTTGTCTGCAAAAGACATCCTCGGCAACCGTGCCCGGATGTCGGAATGGCAGGATGACTTCTACGAGTACATGCACGGGTTCTATCCGAAGCTGGAACGTGGGCTGCCGTCCGCGATCACGCACCGGAAGCACATTCCGCCGTATCTGTTTCGGGCGATGGACAACGCCAGCAAGAGCTATGACGCGATCATGAAAGCGCTCAGCGACGTGAACGTCTTCAATGCGGGCAAGAAGCGAGATGAGGCTGAGAGAGTGCTCGGACAGCTTCTGCCCGATCTTTACAAACTGCAGGCGCAGTCAAAACTGATCGACGAGCAGGCGAAAGCGCTGCGGGAAGCGATCAAAGAAAAGGACGCCTTGCTGGAAGAGCAGGATACCGAGCTGTTCGCCCTGGGATGCAAGATCGACGCCCTGCAAGCCGAGAAGGACCGCGCTGTCGCGACGATCGAAATGATCCCGCCGGAGGTACGGCGCGCGCTGGAACAAAAACTAAAACGACATGGAAAAGAAAGGTAAATCACTATGAAAGAAACTCTACAGAACAATCCGCACTGGAACAGTGTGCGGAACGCGCTCGGCGTAAAGCCGAAAAACACCTCGGACACCGAGAACGACAGTGAAGCCGCAACGATCACCATGCTGCCGCTTGCACGGCTGCGTCCATTTCGGGAACATCCCTATCAGGTTCGGGAGGACGCCGAACTGATCGCTTTAAGCGACAGCATCGAGCAGAACGGCGTGCTGTCGCCGATCCTCGTCCGACCGCTGGAAGGAACAGATGATTACGAGATCATTTCCGGACACCGTCGCGCGAAGGCCGCCGAGCTCGCCGGACTGACCGAAGTCCCGGTCATCGTCGCCGACATCGACCGCGACGCCGCGATAGTGCAGATGGTGGACAGCAATCTGCATCGGGAGCATCTGCTCCCGTCGGAAAAGGCGTTTGCCTACAAAATGAAACTGGAGGCGATGAAGCATCAAGGAAAACGAGGTAACCAGGCTTTTTCCCAAAATGGGAAAAGGACCAATTCGTATGAAGAACTGGCTGAAACAGTCGGAGAAAGCAGAAACCAGATACATCGCTATATTCGCCTGACCAACCTGATTCCGGAACTTCTGGATTACATGGACCGTGGCGAGATGGCGCTGACCGTCGGCGAGGCGTTGTCCTATCTTGACGAGGAAATGCAGTATGCGGTGCTGGAAGCCATGGGAGAGCAGGAATGCACGCCTTCGCTCTCCCAGGCCTGCCGGATGAAGAAGCTGTTTTCGGACGGACAGCTCACGGAGGATGATATCTTCGATATTCTCGCGGAAGAAAAGGCAAATCAGCGCGAGATGGTGAAGATCCCTCTGGATGTTCTGCAGCTCTTCTTCCCCGATTATACGCCGCAGCAGATCAGAAACGCGATTGTACGGATGCTGGAACAGCAGAAAAAGCCGCAGAAGCGCAGCAGGGAGGAAGAGCGATGAACCGTGAATATCGGCTTTTTTCCGAAATATTAAAAAAGTTTCGGATTTCCTGTCCCGTACATTCGTGTTTTCGGAAGAACCGTGGTACGCTCTTTTTGACCGGTGAGGCAGAACGATGAAAAAAGCGGAACGAGTCGGGGCGGAAAAGATGTGCATTCCGGTCATCGCACACTATATCGTAAACAGAAAGACCAAGCAGGTGACAAGAACAAACATGGACTGCGGGGAGATCACGGTCCGGGACCTTGCCGTATTTCTGGCGGAAGGGTTCGGGATGGATATCCCCGATAACACGGAAGGGAGGAATGCAGATTGAAGGCTGCGATTTACACACGGTTCAGTTCCGATCATCAGACGGAAATGAGCACACAGGCACAGGTCCGGGCGTGTTCGGAATTCGCGAACAACAACGGAATGGACATCTACCGCATCTATTCCGACGAGGCGATCTCCGGCACGGAGGAGAAGACAGACCAGCGTACACAGTATAAAAACATGCTGGAGGACGCGCATAATCACAAATTCAATGTTCTGCTGATCCACAAGTACGACCGCGTGGCGCGTTCACTGGAGGAGCACGTACGTCTGTCCAAGCTGCTGGACAAGGAACAGATTCCGATCATCGCCGTCGCGCAGAACTTCGGACAGAGCATTGAGGGCGATTTCGCCAAGCAGATGATGTGGGTGCTGTCGGAGTATTACAGCAAGAACCTCGCAAAGGAGGTTCGGAAGGGGCATCGCGAGGTTGCGTTGAAGGGGCTGCATAACGGCGGCCCCGCCCCCTTCGGGTATCGCATCGTCGATCAGAAGCTGGTGATCGACGAGTCCGAAGCCATATGGGTCAGAAAGATGTACGACGCCGCGCTGAACCGCAACGGCTTTCTGGGCGTGATGCGCGAGATGAAGGAAGCGGGCGTACGCGGAAGGCTCGGAAAAGAGATCAAGTATCCCCAGATCTACGAGATCCTGCGGAACGAGAAGTACGCGGGGATCTATGTGTACTCCCTGGAAGGATGCCGGCATCGCAAAGAGCGGGAGGAATCCGAGAATATCATTCGGATCGACGGCGGGATCCCGGCGATCGTGGACAAAAATACATTTGATGAGGTGCAGAAAATCATGGATTCACGAAAACAATGCGGAAGAAAGCAGAACGAGTTTCTCTGCAGCGGACTTGTCTACTGCAAGTGCGGAGCTAAGATGCACGTCCACCGGTCGCCGAACCGGCACGGTGACAAGTATGTGTATTATGCCTGTAAGGATAACTGCGGCGCGCCGACGGTGCGCGAGGACGTGCTCCTCAAAGCTGTGAAGGATTATCTGAACGAACTGATCTCCGAACCGATGCAGATCAAGATCGCGCACTTTCTGCGTTCCTACAAGGATCACAAGAAGGAATGCCGTAAATCGTTTGCAGCGGCGATCAAGAAGCAGATCGATCAGAAGCGGACGGAATACAACAACCTGATCCGGAATCTCTCCACGTCCGCTTTTGCGCCGGACGTCGTTGCCGACATCAGCGCGCGCATGAACGAGATCAAAAACGAGATCGAGACGCTGGAAAACACCGAACCGCCTGAGGAGTATACTTCGGATGCCATCATCAAGTGGCTGCAGGCGATCCGGGAAGCGCCGGACAAACGGGCGATCAATCTTCTGATCGAACGGATCGAGGTCAGCACCGATAAAAAAACAACAGACATCAAAGTGACTTCCACTTTAACGTCTGTTGTAAACTTGGTAGCGGCGATCCGATTCGAACGGATGACAGGTCGGGTATGAACCGACTACTCTGGCCAACTGAGTTACACCGCCATAGCACGGTTATTATAACGGATGATTTCCGCCGTGTCAAGGCCTTTTTTCAGCCGGTTTTTCAAATCCGGCCGCGGTTCGCGAAACGCAAGGGACCGCTTCACCGAGCGGTCCCTTCTCTGTTGTTATGCGGTTCAGGCTTTGGTCTTGCAGGTCTTATAGGTCGACCAGCCGCCGTAATAGGTCGTGCCGTCGAAGATATGGTACGAGCGGACGCGGACGTAATACGTCGTGTTGCCCTTCAGGTTCTTGATCGTCGTCTGCACGGTGGAGGCCTTCTCGATCTTCACCGTCTTGACGTTCTGCTTGAACTCCTGATCCGTCGCGACCTGCACCTCGTATCCCGTAAAGTTCTTCGAGCCGCTCCACTTTGCGGTGATCTGCTTGCTGCCGGGCGTTACGGAATTCAGCGTGCGGGTGGTGATGCGGACCGTGGTCTTCAGCGGACCGACAAGGCCGAGGTTATAGTTGTCCATCGGATCGCTGTAGTACGCCTTGATGCCGTACTGGTAACGCGTGCCCGCATAGACCTTTTCGTCGAGCCATTCGGTGTCGGTCGTGTTGTTCCAGCGCTGGAAGTCGGTCCACCCGGAGGAAGCCAGATTCCACGCGCGGCGATAGATGACATAGCCCTTTGCGTCCTTGACGGCCTTCCACGTGATCCAGATGCCCGTGGAGATGTTCTCAACGGTCGTGCCGGTCGTGGCGGGCATGTAGATCTTGAACCACAGCGTCTTTTCCACGCCGCTGCCGTACATGCGCACATGCAGCATGCCGGTGCCGGGCTTCACGTTGTCGGTATACCAGAAGCCATACTGTCCATCCTCCTGGCTGATATACTGGCCGTTGCTCTTCTTCACAACGAAGTCGGGACGGCATTCCGAACCGGTGTAGACGACGTACGGCGTGGTGCCCTTATACTCCACTGCGCCGCTGCTGAATTCGACCGTGAAGTCGCCGGAATAATACTTGTTGACGACGACGATCATGTCGCCTCTGCCGGTGTCGAATCGATACTTGAAGCTCGTGACATTGCCGGGCATGGTCATCATGCGCGTGGACGAATTGTAGGAATACGTGCTGTCGTACGGCTTGACATAGTTCGCTTCGCTGCCCGACTCGAACAGGTTGCTCATGTTGTACAGATACTTTCCGCCGCTGTAGGTCAGATTCAAGGCGTCGGACGTGACCTGATTCGAAATGTCGGGGTTCACCAGCTTCGTGTTGTTCGTCAGATGCATCGCGCGGATGTGGTTTGCGCTGCAGTCCAGCGTCACAAGCTGCGTGCAGGAGCCGAGGCTCAAAAACTCGAGCTGATTGCACTGGCAGTACAGCACCTGGAGCTTCGTGTTGTTATTCAGGTTCAGGCTCTTGATCTGGTTGTTGCCGCAGTCGAGGTACGTCAGCTCCTTGCAGTTTTTGACGTCCAGCGCGCCGAGCATGTTGCTGTCGATCCCCAGCTCCTTGAGCTTCGTGTTCTTTGAGAGGTCGATCGCGCAGATGCCGTTGTCGAACAGGCCCAAATGCGTCAGTTCGGTGTTCTTGGTCACATCGAGCGCTCGCAGCAGGTTGCCGCAGGCGGACAGCTCAACCAGCTTCGTGCAGTTGGTCACATCCAGCGCCTTGATCTGGTTGCCGTCGCACTTCAGCACGGTGAGCGCGGTGTTCTTGCTGACATTCAGCGCCTTGATGTCGCCGTTTTCATTCACATTCAGCTCCTTGAGCTTCGTGTTCTTGGTGACGTTGATGCTCTTCAGCGCATTGAAGCTCGCGTCCAGCTCCTCCAGCTTCGTCGCCTTCGTGACGTCCAGCGCCGTCAGATTGTTGTAATTCACAGACAGGCTGACGAGCTTTGTGTTGGCCGTGACGTCCAGCGCCGTCAGCTTGTTCCGGTTCACGGACAGATGCGTAAGCTCGGTGTTATTGGCGAGATTCAGCTTGCTGATCTGGTTGCGGTCAAGATCCAGGATCCTCAGCTCGGTATTCTTCGCAGTCTTCATCTCCGTAAGCTTGTTGTTCGCAACGCTCAGCTCCACAAGCTTCGGATTGCTCTCGACGTTCAGCTTGGCAAGCTGGTTGTCGTCGAGGAACAGACCCTCCAGATTCTTGTTGTAGGACACGTTGATCGATGTGAACTTGTTGTTGCTGGCATTCAGATGATACAGATTCGTACAGGCGGAGATGCTGAGCTTGGTCAGCTGGTTCTGCTCGCAGTACACGACCAGCAGCTTTTTGTTGTTGTCCAGATCGAGGCTGGTCAGCGCGTTGTGCCCGCAATACAGATACTCCAGATTCTTGAACCGGGAAATGCCCTTCAGGGAGGCGATGTTCTCGCCCATGCAGTCCATGGACGTCACGGCATCCATCTGCGCCTGCGTCAGCGTATCGCTGCCGCCGGTGATGTTCGCCTTGATCCATGCGCGGAAATTCGCGTCCGGAAAGTAGCTTGCGTTGACCGGAACGCTTGCCATCGGCTGTTCCTCCACCGGTTCGACGAACCCTTCCGGCTCCTCGGCGGGCTCTATCTCCGGCAGCTCAATGTCGGACGTCTCCTGCGCGGGCTCCCCTGCCGCTTCGACCTCGGGCAGCTCCGTATCGGGCTGTTCGTCCTCCTCGGCGATCGCCGTGGGCAGCATGCTCAGCAGCATCACGATGCACAGCAGCATTGCAAGCCATTTCTTCATATTCTGTCCCTCCGTTCTGTAAATATAGTACTACATATATACTATATCATGCCTTCTTTGAAAAAGCAAACCGTATTTCGCCGATTTCCGCCCCGCCGCGGCAAAAACAGCCTTGCATTCCGCGCACGGGGCACAAAAAAGGGACCGGCCGGTCCGTCGGCGTGTTTCTTGACGGAAATCCGCGTGTCATCCCGAGAAGCGAAGCATACTCTTTACGCTGTCGCTTACGATCAGCTTCCGGATCGTCGGACAATGATACAGCGCCCGGTCCGCAATCAGCCGCGTGCCGTCTTCGACCTGACGATCTCGGGCGTCGTATTCCTGAAGCCCACCAGCACATTACCGAGGTACAGCAGCCCGTCTGCATGCGAATTCCACCAGCCGGTATCATTGAACACATAGCGATGCAGACGATCGAGGTTTTTGCTGAGCGTGATATCGTTGAGCGAAGCACACTGATAAAATGCCCATTCTCCGATCTCCGTCACAGAGTCCGGAATCGTGATCGACGGCAGCGCTCTGCAATAATGAAAGGCACTATGGTCGATCCGTGTGACGCTGTTTGGAATCGTGACCTTTTTGAGGCTTCCATGACTTTGGAAAGCGTAAGTGCCGATTGCCGTCACGCCGTCGAGAATCTCGATCTCGCGGATCGCATCTGCATAGTCTCCCCACGGACGAACCTGTCCGTAAATAAACCCGGGGATCTCGCCGGTGCCGCCGATCGTCAGCTTGCCGTTTGCCGCATCAAACGACCAATACACGGAATCGGACAATTGTCCTTCAGCGTCCGCATGTGCCGCCCCTAAGGTAAACGGCAGCAGCGCCGCACACATCAGCAGTGCAGGAAACAGGGAAATCGTTTTTTCATAATTGTATCCTTCATTTGTTTTTTCACTGAAAGGGCGGTCATAAAACGCGTTTGATTTTACATGCCGCATCTTTTTTACAAAAAAGTGCGCAGCCGGAGCTGCGCACGAAAAACGCAGGCTCCGATTGCACCATGTAACGAAGCGAAGCGGAGAGTCCCTCGGCGCCCCGCCGTGCAGGGGAGGCCGACCCCGGCCTCCCGATCCGCGGTTTGTGTCGATCGTCCGAAAAAAGTCTGCGGACGGGCCGATAAATAACGAATTGTTCACATTCCGTTTACGGTTCGGTGACATTCGTTTTTTATAATAGATGCACATGAAACGATGGGAGGTGTATCCGAATGAAGAAACTGCTGCGTGCGGCGGCGGCCGCTTTGGGCCTTCTGACGGCGCTCGGCTGCTCGTCGCAGGCAAGGATCATCGATTCCGAACCGGATACCGAGAAGATACAGATCGTCGGCCAGATCGAAACGCCTGCGCCGACCGAAGAGCCGCAGACGAACACGAGCGAAACCGTGCCGACGGAAGCGCCGACGCCGACGCCGGAGCCGACCGCCGTGCCGACGCCGACGCCCACCGAGATCCCCACGCCGGAGCCCACCGAGGTCCCGACGCCGGAGCCCACCGCGGAGCCGGAGGATCTGACGCCGCGCGCGTCCGATCAGACCAAGACCGAGGCGTTCTGTGAGACCGCAAAATCCTGCCTCGATTATCCGTATGCCCGCGGCGGCAAGAGCCCGGACAACGGCTTTGACCCGGGCGGGTTCGTCTATTACTGCCTGAATCAGGTCGGCGTCAAGGTCCGTCACAAGACCAGCAAGGGCTATTCCGAGGTCGAGGACTGGCAGCGGATCGATTCGATCGACGAGCTGGAACCGGGCGACCTGTGCTTCTTTATGACGTCCGGCAACGAGAGCGTCAACTGCGTCTGCATCTATCTCGGCGACCGTAAGATGATCTATCCGTCCACGAGCGAGGGCAAGGTCATCACGACGAAGATCACAAGCAATTACTGGAAGGAAGCGTTCGTGTTCGCGCGGCGCGTGTTCTGAGCATGGAGCGAAAAATCGACCGGAACAACTGGAAGCGAAACGCGCACGACGCGCTCTTTGCGCGGCTTGAGGTGCCGTTTTACAGCGTGACGTGGCGGCTCGACGTGACGGACGCGGTCGCGTACGCCAGGCGCACCGGCGTGTCCTTCTATGCGACGATGATGTGGGCCACGATGAAGGCGGTGAACGGCGTCGAGGCGTTCCGCTATGAGCTGCGCGGCGACGACGTGTATCTGCTGGATCACCGCAACCCGTCCTACACCTGTCCGTGGGACGACGAGCTGTTCGGCATCTGCGGCGTCGAGTGGATCGACGGCGAATCCCCGGCCGCCTTTGCGGCGCGCTGCAAGGCGGCGGAATCGCAAAGCGCTTCGCCGATCCCGACCGCCGAAGCGGACGCAACGGGGCACGACGTATACCTGTCGTCGATGCCGTGGCTTGACTATACGCACATCGCGCAGGAGTTTCCGCTCGACAATACGGACAGCACGCCGCGCATCCTGTGGGGACGGTTCACGACCGATGCGCAGGGCAGACAAACGCTGTCCTATACCGTGCAGGTCAATCACCGTCTGATCGACGGGATCCACCTTGCGCGGCTGAACGAGGGCTTATGCGGGGCAATACACGCATTGGAGGAGTTTTGATGGAAACCAAGAAATCACCGATCTGGAAAAAAACACTGTCAAAGGGCGCGTTTGTCGTCGCCTGCATCGTGATCGCGGTCATTCTTTTGGTCGGCGCGGTACTCGTTACGCTGCGCGTTCGCCGCGGGTGCGTGCGCAGCGGCGTAAGCACCGCGGCGCCGACGGCGACGCCGGAACCCACGCCTTTGCCCGATCGCGTCTATTCCGCGGACCGTCATCCCGACGCCGCGCCGCCGATCGAAAAGCTGGACCTTCCCGAATCGCACATCGCGGACTACGCCGACGTGCTTTCCGACCCCGCCCGCTGGATCGACCTGACCCCGGACGGCGCGGAGGGCTTTACGGTGATCCGCAGCATTGACGTCGGCTGCTCGTACGTGGTCGAAAACGGCGAATACTACCGGCTCGGCGAGGGCGAGGACGGCAAGGGCGCGGTCGACGTGCTTTTGACCGATCTGGACTATGACGACGTGCCGGATCTGCTGTACACCTATCATTACGGCTCGAACGAGGATGCGATGAGCAAGGTCGGCTGGTTCCGCTTCGACACGCACGAATCGGCGCTGTCGGACTTTGCGCAGAAGGACGGCTTTTTCTCGATCATCGAGGAGGACGGCCGCTACATCCTGTGCCGCGCCGTGCGCGACGTCGATCTCGACACCGGCACGTTCGGGCTGACGATCACGGAACGGCTCGGCGAGGTGTCCGAAACCATGGGCCGCATCGTCCTGATCCTCGACGCAAAGCCGACGCCGGAAATCGCACAGTAATCCATCGCATGCAAAAACAGGGCCCGCGGGCCCTGTTTTTATGAAACGGCCTTGCCTCCCTTGTGCAAAGGGAGGTGCCGAAGCGAAGCGAGGCGGAGGGATTGTCGCGCGCCGAAGGCGCATATCGTGCCGCAGGTATATCGTTCCGAAGGAATATCGTACCCCGCAGGGGCAATTTGGGCGGCTGACGCCGTACGATATGTTTGCGAAACGCAAACACGATATACTGCCGCGCTGCGGCAGCTCGATATGCTTGCTTGCGCAGGCGCGATATGCGGCCTGCGCCGCGCGTACCATCCACAGGGTACGCCCGCGCCCTCATGTCTCGAAGCCGTGGATCCAGTTGGATTTCTTATAATAGATGAAATAGATGACCGAGCTGATGAACCAGGTCAGCGGGTAGGCGGCAAACAGCAGCAGGATGTTGTGGTCGATCGCCATGGCGACGGTGATATAGATGATGCGCAGCACGCACCACACCGCCAGCATGATGATCATCGGCACGATCGCCTTGCCCGCGCCGCGGCAGATGCCCGCGACCGCGTGCGAGAACGCGAGCAGGAAGAAGAACAGCGATTCCACGCGGCATTGTTTGAGTCCGATCGCAAGGATCTGGGCGACCGCCGCCGTGTCGTCGCCGCTGAAGAAGGACAGCGGCTTGACGTCGAACTGTCTCAGGATCAGCGCGGTGAGCTTGACGGTCAGTGACGTATCGCTGCCCCTGATAAAGAACGAAATGAAGGTGTCGCCGAAGAAGAACAGCACAATGCCGACCGCCTCCGCCATGATCAGCGACGTGAGGATGCCGAACCGCGCGCCGGCTTTTGCGCGGTCGTATTTCTTTGCGCCGAGGTTCTGTCCGATAAAGCTTGTCAGCGCCATCGAGAAGCTCATGATCGGCAGGAACACGAAGCCTTCGATCCGCGAATACGAGCCGCAGGCCGCCATGGCGAGCTTGCCGAAGCTGTTGATGTTCGTCTGCACCAGCACGTTCGCGAATCCGATGACGGAATTCTGCACGCCGGTCGGCACGCCGTAGCGGACGATCTCCTTGAGACTTTGCCTGTCGATGCGAAGCTTTTTCCACTCGAGCCGGTAGACCGTGCCCTTTTTCAGCAGCTGTCTCAGGCACAGGATCGCGCTGACCGTCTGCGAAAGGACCGTGGCGATCGCCGCCCATTCGACGCCCAAGCCCAGCACGCCGACAAAGAGCCAGTCCAGTCCGACGTTCAGGACCGAGGAAACGATCAGATAGTACAGCGGACGGCGGCTGTCGCCGACGGCGTTCATGACGCCCTTCATGGAATTGTACAGCACGACCGGGATCGAGCCGAGGAAGTAATAGCGCAGGTACAGCGTCGATTTCGGCAGAACGTCCTCCGGCACCTGCATCAGACGCAGGATCTGCGGCGTCATGGCCACGCCGAAGACCGTCAGCGCAGCCCCGCAGATCAGGGAGAACACGATGTTGGTATGCACCGCGCGGGACACGCGCTCCGGATCGCCCGCGCCGAACCAGCGCGAGATCACGATGCCCGCGCCCATCGACGCGCCGACGAAGAAGCTGATCAACAGATAGGTGAGGCTGCCGGACGAGTTGACCGCGGCAAGCGCCTCCTTGCCGAGAAAGTTGCCGACGATCCACGAATCCGCCGTGTTGTACAGCTGCTGAAACAGCTGGCTCAGAAAAATCGGCGCGGCAAATTCCACGAGGACCTTCCACGGCTTGCCCTCGGTCAAAAGACGCGCTGTCTGTGAATGATGCTGACGAAATTGGATCGGATGTCTCACGGTGTAATACTACCATATTCACCGTATTTGTCAACGGTGCAAATGCAAAGACGCCGGACTGCGGACGCGCTTTCGTCAAAAATGTATCAAATTGGTAAACGATATGCGTTTTACTTGCTTTTTTTGCGCGAAATGCGGTAAGATATAAGCGGTAAGGTATCGTCTGTCTGCGGACGGACGTTTGCACATTCTGTATTGAAAGGACAGTATGCACATATGCATTTGAAAAAATGGTTCATCACGGGGCTTTGTCTTCTGCTTCTGATCGGCGCGATCGGCTGCGGCGAGACGTTCGACGGGCAGATCTCGACGGAGACGGACCCGGCCGCATCGACTGAGACCGCTCCCATTCCGGAGGGTGAGGACGTCGTTGTCCAGCAGCCTTCCGACACGCCCGCCGCGACGCTTTCCGACGCCCCGACGCCCGCGCCGACCGCTGCGCCGTTTGCAACGCGCCCGCCGATGGAGGGTGACGTGGCGACCGTCCGCTTCCCCGATCACGACACCGGCGCGGACGCGGACTGGAGCTATCAGAGCGACGAGCTGCGCATCGCGATCAAGCAGTGCGAGGATGAGGACCTGCAGATCGTCTACTATGTCGCGGACGTCTGGATCCGCAACATCAACACCCTGCGCATGGGCTTCGGCCACGGGAAGTTCAATTCCGGCCGCGAGGAGCCCGAAGCGTTCGCCGCACGCGAGAACGCCGTGCTTGCGATCAACGGCACGATGAACTCCGGTCTGGTGCTCCACAACGGCCAGAAAAAGACGAAGGGCGTGGAAGACAGCAAGATCTCCTTCCGTTCCGGCATCACGATCATCTACAAGGACGGCTCCGTCAAGACGATCAACCGCGCAAAGAGCCAGTCGTTCAACCTCAACTCGGAAAACAAGCGGAACGGCGGCGTCTGGCAGGCGTTCCAGTTCGGTCCGGTCCTGGTGCAGAACGGAGAAGCCGTGACGGGACTCAAGAAGAACGAGCGCCATCCGCGCACGATCTTCGGCTACATCGAGCCCGGTCACTACATCCTCGTTGCGGTCGACGGCCGCACCAAGAAGTCCATCGGCATCACTGAAGCGGACATGGCCGAGCTGATGCAGTCGCTCGGCTGTCAGGAGGCCATGAATCTGGACGGCGGCAACAGCGCGTCGATGGTGTTCATGGGGCAAACGATCAACGCGCGCTCCAGCGACGACCGCAAGGTCAGCGATATGATGCTGTTCGCCGAATATGACGCGGACGGCAATGCGCCGGAGCTTTCGACGCTCACATCCTATCGGTTTCCCGGAGAATAACGCATGAAAGCGCATACGATCAAAAAAACCGGCTGGATCGTCGGCATCGTCGTCATGTCGGTGCTGACGCTTGGCATGCTTGCGCTGGATATCGTGCTGATCATTCTGTAAGGAGGCGGACGATGGAAACGGAACAGAACGTGCAAAAGCCGTTCAGAAAACTGAAGATCGCCTTCTTTTCGCTGTGCATTGCGTTTGCGCTGCTCGCCGTGCTCGGGATTCTGCTCGGCCGGAAGATCCAGATGTGCCGCGATATGCGTCTGTTCACCTGCGACAGCCGCGGCTTTCATCTGATCTCGTGCGGCGTCGGCACCGAAAAGCGCAGCAAGGGTCCGCTTGACGTCAACGCGCTGCCCACGCCGGACGCGGAGCTTTTTGACGAAGCCATGTCGAAGGATATCGACTATTACGAAACCGGCGAGATCAAAGAGGTCCCGATCTATGAGCAAAAGAAGATCGACCGCTTTATCTTCACGATGCTGATCGTCATACAGAACGGTTCGGTGTCCTCCTCCGAAAAGCAGACGGACATGATCTTCATCGCGTCCTTCAACGAGCTTTTGCAGAAATTCACGATCGTGTCCGTCGCGCGGGATACGCTCGTACCGCTTTCCGAAACCGAATGGAAGCGGATCAATACGGCATACGCGCGCGGCGGCATCGGCCAGCTTGTCAACACGGTCAACGACGTGTTCGGACTGGATATCCAGAATTATGTCGTCACCGGCACCGACGAGCTCGCTTCGCTGGTCGACACGGTCAACGGCATCCCCGCAACGCTTTCCGAGGCGGAGGCCGCGTACCTTTCCGAAGCCTGCGGACGCGCCTTCAAGCCGGGCAGGCAGCAGCTTTCCGGCGACGCGGTCGTCGCGCTGCTTTTGGATCGCACCTCGGACAACAAGGGCGACCTCGGCCGCGCGGACCGGCAGGTCGGGATCGTCCACGACGCGTTCCTGTACATGCAGGACCAGTTTTCCAGCGAATTCCTCTACCCGTTCTTCCGCACGATCTTCAAGAGCATCTCCACGAACGTCGATTTTGAAACGCTGCGCGGCGTAGGCTACGAGATGGCCGTGTCGGAGGAGCTGACGTTTGCAACGCTGCGTCTGCCGTTCGACGACGCCTATACCGAACTGAACGTCAACGGCTCGTATGCGCTGCTTCCGGCGTTCGAGAAGAACCGGATCCTCTTAAAACAGGCGCTTTACGGAAAGGAAGAATGACATGAAACGCATCACCCTCCGGCTCCTTCTTGCGGCAATGCTCCTCTGCGCCGTCGGCTGCGGCGGCAAGGGCGGCAGCGAAGCCGCGCCGCTCCTTTGGAAGGTCACGGACCAAAGCGGGCACACGCTGTACCTGTTCGGCACGATCCACGTCGGCGACGAGCGCAGCGAAGCGGTGCTGAAGCGCGTCTCGCCGGTTCTGGAGGACTGCGACGCGCTGGCCGTGGAGTTCGATCTGGTCGCGTACCAGAGCAACGGCGACGCGATGATGCGCGATATGATGCAGTACCTTCTGACCGACGGCTCGACGATCGAGGATTACATGCCCTCCGATCTGTACGACCGCGCGTTTTCGCTGCTCAACGAGGCCGGACTGTTCCCCTCCGCCATGCGCAGCTACAACCTTGCGATGTGGGCGCAGCTCGTCGAGACGGCGGCGATCACCGCGAAAAGCGATCTGTCCGCGGAATACGCGATGGACATGCTGCTGATCCGGCGCGCATACGAAAAGCAGATCCCCGTTCTGGACGTCGAGTCCGCGCAATTCCAGATGCAGCTTCTGAACAGCTTTGACGACGCGCTGTACCTTGCCCAGATCGAAACGACGCTCGACAGCCTTGACGTCTACAAGGTCTCGCTGAACGCGATGTACGAGCTGTGGCTGTCTGGCAACCGCGACGCGTTCTGGGCAATGGTCGCCGCGGAGGAGAACGCGGGCGATCTGGTCGCGGACTACAACCGGCGCCTGATCGGCGACCGCAACGTCAATATGGCGGAAACGGCGAAGGAATACCTGAACAGCGGCAGGACCGTGTTCTTTGCGGTCGGCGCGGCGCACATGGCCAACGACGCCGGCATTGTGAAGCTGCTGACCGACGCGGGCTTTACGGTCGAAGAGATCTCGTATTGACCTTACGAATCATTCGGACGACCTTTCCGGTCGTCCTTTTTACTTGCAAGCGCCTGCAAGAACTGCTATACTGTATTCGGAAAAAATTTGTAGGGAGACGCTATGAAACACACAACGCATTTACGGAACGATCCGGAGCGCAGGCGCAGGATCCTGCGCGAGCTCCGCGCCGTGATCCTGATGTCCGTCATGATCACGATCGAAGCGCTGGCAGTCGTTCTGCTGTACACGCCCGCCGGCGTCGTCACCGGCGGCGTCACGGGCATCGCCATGCTGATCACCTATGCGACAAACGGTGCGATCCCGAACTGGATCTTCGTCGTGATCGCAAACACGCCGCTTCTGATCCTGGCGTTCAGGTATCTTCACATCCGCTTTACGATCTACACGCTTCTGATGACCGTCCTGTTCGCCGTGGAACTGGCGCTGTTCGGGAACCTTCCCATGCCGCAGCTGTTCGACGTATCCGAGCCCGCATGGCGCGTGGTCTCCGTCATCTTCGGCGCGGTCACGATGGGCGTTGCGGGCGGCATCATCATGCGGCTCGGCGGCAGCACCGGCGGCATGGATATCATTTCACTGCTTTTGAACCGCAAATATTCGATCTCGATGGGCACGATCTCCATGTCGCTGAACGTCGTGATCGCGATCGCGCTCGGCGTTGTGAAGGCGCTCGGCGCCGAAACCAACCGGCTGCAGGTCGGCGTGGAGAGCGCGTCGCTGTCGATCATCGTGCTGTTCGTCATGAGCATCGCGTTCAACAACATCATCCTCGGCATCAACCGCACCAAGACGCTGTTCATCATCTCCGACCGCTGGGATGAGATCGCGCCGGAGGTGCTGAACAAGATGCACCGCGGCGTCACCTACATCCCCTGCCGCGGCGCGTATACCAACCAAGACAAGACGCTGGTCTACATCCTGACAAAGACGATCGAACTCAGCCGCATCCGGCGCATCGTGCTCGAAAAGGATCCGAAGGCCATCATCTCCATTATTGATACGCGGGAGGTCATCGGCAAGGGCTTCTCCGCAGTCAACTGACAGAAAGGAAGGCAAATCATGAAGAATTGGATCGAACAAACACTGCCCGCGCAGATCGAGGACCTGAAGGCGCTCGTGCGCATCCCGTCCGTGTCCCGCGGAACGCCCGCCGAGCCCGGCAAGCCGTTCGGCAAGGTCGTCTATGAGGCGCTGCAGGCGGCGCTTCAGATCGCAAGACGGCTCGGACTGAAGGCGTGGGACGTCGACGGCTACTGCGGCGTGGTCGAGTACGGCGAGGGCGACGAGGTCCTCGGGATCCTGGCGCATCTGGACGTCGTTCCTGAGGGCGAGGGCTGGTCCGTGCCGCCGTATTCCGCGACGGAGAAGGACGGCCGCATCATCGGCCGCGGCACGCTGGACGACAAGAGCCCCGCGCTGTCCGCCATCTACGCGCTCGCCGCGATCAAGGAAAGCGGCGCGAAGATGAAGCGGCGCGTGCGCGTCATCCTCGGCTGCGACGAGGAGATCGGTTCGCTCGGCGTCGAGCATTACCTGAAGGTCGAGGGCCAGCCGACGCTGGCGTTCACCCCGGACGCGGAGTACCCGGTCGTCAATTCCGAAATGGGCATTCTGCAGAGTACCTATGAAAAGCGTTACGCGTCGCAGCTTCGCATCGACTGCGGCTCGGCGGCAAACGTCATCCCCGGCGTGATCCGCGCGGAACTGCCCGTCAAGGCCGTTCCCGTCGCCGCGCCCGAAGGATATACGGTCACGTACGATGGCAACCGCATCACGGTCGAGGGCCGCGGCGGACACGCGTCCATGCCGGAGTTTGCGAAGAACGCGCTGCAGGCGCTGCTCGGCATTCTCTCGCTGCAGCCGCTGCCCGAGGCGGATCTTCAGACGGTCTCGGCGCTGCACGCGCTGTGGGCGTACGACATGCACGGCGAATCGCTCGGCATCGACGTGACCGACGAATCCGGCCGCATCACCTATCAGCCCGACGTGATCCGCTTCGACGAAAACGGCGTGCGCTTCATCGCCGACTGCCGCCATCCGTTCACCGCAAAGGCCGGGGATCTTTTGAAGACCTGGGACGCTGCCTACGGAAAAGCGGGCTTTGTCCGCACCGGCGAAACGATCAAGCCCGGTCACTTCATCCCGGCGGACAGTGAGCTTGTCTCCACGCTGATGAACGTGTACAACGAGCTGAACGGTTCCGATGCAAAGCCGCTGTCGATGGGCGGCGGCACCTACGCGCGCGAGATGGAGAACGCGGTCGCGTTCGGCACCGTGCGCGAGGGCGAGGAGAGCATGTGCCATATGCCGGACGAATCGATCTCGATCGAGGATATCCGCTTCAACACCAACGTGATGGCGGAGGCGATCCGCCGTCTCGCCACCGTATAACATGGAGCTCGTTTACATCATCGAGGACGACGCCGATATCCGCGAAATGGAGCACTACGCGCTCGAAAGCGCGGGGCTGTCCGTCGAAGCGTTTGCGGAAGGCGGCGCGTTTTTCCGGCGCCTTAAAGAGCGCGTGCCCGACCTCGTTCTGCTCGACATCATGCTGCCCGGCATGGACGGCATGCAGGCGCTGAAGACCCTGCGCAGCGATCCCGCGACCGAAGCCGTTCCGATCATCATGGTAACGGCCAAGACGTCCGAAGCGGACAAGGTCAAGGGCCTCGATTCCGGCGCGGACGATTACCTCACCAAACCGTTCGGCATCATGGAGCTTGTGTCGCGCTGCAAGGCGCTTCTGCGCCGCGCGCACCGGCGCGCCGCCGTGTTCACCTATGAGGGCATCGAGCTGGACGACGACCGCCACAGCGTCACCGTCGACGGAACGCTTGCCGAGCTGACGTTCAAGGAATACGGGCTGCTGAAGTACCTGCTGCAGAACGCCGGCACGGCCGTCTCGCGCGATCGGCTGATTGAGGCCGTGTGGGGCTTTGCGTTCACCGGCGAGACGCGCACCGTCGATATGCACATCAAGACGCTGCGGCAGAAGCTCGGCAAATACGGCGCGCGCATCGAAACCGTGCGCAACGTCGGCTACCGGATCGGAGAACAGGTATGAACGAAACGATGCTTGCCGCGATCCTCGACACGATGGAGGACGGCGTCGCCGTGTTCGACCTCGAAGGGACCGTGCTGTTTCTGAACGCCGTCGCAAGCACGCTTTTGCGAAAGAAGCCCCGCCGCATCCACGATCTGCCGGAGCCGGTGCTCACCTTTTTCGGCGGTGTGCGCAGCGGCGGCAGCGAGACGGTCCGTCTGTTCGGCCGCGCGGTGCGGCTCACCTATCAGGATCTGTACGAAAACGGCCTGCGTACCGGCGCCGTCCTGCTGCTTTCCGATCTCGGCGAACAGGAGCGTGCAGAACGGATGCGGCGCGAGTTCACGGCGAACGTCTCGCACGAGCTCAAGACGCCGCTGACCTCGATCTCCGGTTATGCGGAAATGATCGAAAACGGCATGGCGAAGGAGGCGGATATCCGCCGGTTCGCCGAACGCATCCGCCGCGAATCGAACCGCATGCTGTCGCTTGTATCGGACATCATCAAGCTGTCCGAGCTCGACGAACGCGGGATCCGCGCGCAGGCGGAGCCGGTCGATCTGTACCGCCTTGCCGAGGAAACCGTCGAAACGCTGAAAAGCGCGGCGATGGTGCGCGGCGTCACGGTGCAGCTGTCCGGCGAGTCCGTGACGGTGCTCGGCGTACGCGCGCTGCTTTCCGAGCTCATCTATAACCTGGTGGACAACGCGATCCGCTACAACCGCGACAACGGCACGGTCCTCGTTCGCGTCGCAGGCCGGACGCTTTCGGTGCGCGATACCGGCATCGGCATTCCGAAGCACCACCAAAGCCGCATCTTCGAGCGTTTTTACCGCGTCGACAAGAGCCGCAGCAAGGCGACCGGCGGCACGGGCCTCGGCCTTGCGATCGTCAAACACATCTCGCAGCAGCACAACGCCGAGCTGACGCTAAAAAGTTCCGAGGGCATCGGCACCGAGATCACGGTCACGTTTCCGAAGGAAGCATAAGATCAAAATAACGGCTCCCGGTACGGGAGCCGTTGTTATTATTCTTTCGTGAGTCCTTTGCGGCGCAGACGGCGCTGTTCCCGCTCCCGCTCGCGCGGGTAGTATTCAAAGAACAGCTCGTCGCCGAGCATGGCGCGCTCCTGATGCAAAAGGCGGTTTCGCAGCAGCAGGGTCAGCGCCGCGCCGAGCGCGCCGAGATACAGCACAAACAGGATGATAAACGGCGCGCCGCGCAGCTTGTCCGCAAACGCGAGCAGCAAAAAGACGGGCAGAAGCCCGACGACAAAAAATAGTCCGATGCCGAGAACCACCAGCGTCCGCTTCAGGACAAGGTGTTCTTCCTTGCGGGGTTGTTCGCTCATGTGTTCGGTTCCTCCTCTGTTTCATGTATTTGCAGCAGCGCTTCGATTGCGGGCAGGGCCTGTTCGGCGCATTGACGGCCGATGCGGATCGCCTCCTCGGCGCCGGAGGTCGAGAGCATGCCCATGAACGACACGTCCGGCTTGATGCGCACATCCACGGGATCCCGCCGGAGCCTGGTGATCTCCCTCTGCATCAGATCAAACGCGCGCAGCAGCGCCGCATGCGCGCCGGGCGCCTTGTTCGGGCTGATCGTAAACCGTTTCTTGATCGACAGATCGACGCCGATCACGACGTCCGCGCCGTGTTCCCGGAGCACCTCGACCGGCAGCTCCTGCAGCATTCCGCCGTCGATATACCAGCGTCCGCCGATATTCGCGGGCGTAAACACGCCGGGGATCGCCATGCTCGCGCGCGCCGCCTCATACAGCTTGCAGCCCGAAAAGATGTGGTATTCCGCCGACTCCAGATCGACCGCGCCGATGAAGCACGGGATCTGCGTCTGTTCGATCGCAAGGTCGTGCGTGAGCACGCGCATGATGTCGGAGACCTTGTTGCCGGAAATGAACCCGCCGCGCGTCACCACAGTCGGATCGATCAGATCCTTCGGCACGAGCGTGCAGAGATACTTTTCCAGCATATTGAGGTCGGTCCCGGCGGCATAGATCGCCGCGACCAGCGCGCCCGCGCTCGATCCCGCCACCATGTCGATCGGAATGTGATGCTCGGTCAGCACCTGCAGCACGCCGATATGCGCCATTCCGCGGCCGCCGCCGGACGCCAGCGACAGCCCTACCTTTTTTCGTTCACCCATTGCATACATCCCTTCGACCGTGTCCGATCCGTATTCCGCCTTCATTATACCAATCCTGCCCCGTGTTTGCAAGCAAAAGGGACGCGCAATACCGGGTACGGTAGATTTTCCCCCGAAAGCGTCTCCTTTATTCTTCCGTTATCCGCCTTCAGCCTCCCGATTTTTGCTTCTGCGGCGGGCAGATGCGATCCGCCCGGTCCGTTGGTATGCTTCTTGACGGGGCGCCGGGGGCACGGAACCAAACGCTCGCTGTGCGAGGAGGAGCGAGGCGCAGTGCGGGTCGAACAGGAAGCAGCAGGAGTGTCAGCGACGCGCTGCGACCATGTGAGACCACGGGTCGTCGCCCCCTGCTTTCGCAAGACAGTATCTTGCGCTGCTGTCACCCGGTATGGAAACCCTGTCTGCTTAGGCTTTTGCAGGGGAGGCCGACCCGTGGCCTCCCGCGTTCGTGTGTACGGCCTCCTCATCCGTCGCTCCTTCTTCGCGCCACCTTCCCCGCCCCCTTCGTGTGGGGGCAGGCTTTTGGGTGAACACAAACAG
>JAEEGK010009756.1_pt1 | contig 22316 bp, 23 predicted proteins | sample 8958771 | NCBI WGS metagenome assembly JAEEGK01 (sample SAMN16246547, study PRJNA631951) | gut metagenome | biome: gut microbiome; feature: rumen; material: SC-attached | host: Bos | place: Iran: Karaj | collected 2018-10 | reverse complement strand
TCCGGACAAGGGGCTTTTGGCGGGGCTTTACGAGCTGCCGAACGTGTCAGGCACGCTTTCGACCGCGGAAGCAATGCAGTGGCTGACGGCGCACGGACTGCATCCGGTCGGCGATCTTTCCGTCTATTCGGCAAAGCACGTGTTTACGCACATCGAATGGCATATGCGCGTGTATGCCGCCGCCGTCGCGGGCGAGGGCGTACTGAATTTCATCCGCGCGGATGGCAGCCGGTCGATCCCGACCGCGTTTTCGGTCTGCCTCGGAAAAGATGCGGGCCGAATGTAAATAATAGATGAAAAATGCGGAAAACCTGCCGCTGTACGCAGCGGATATGCTATACTGTGCACGATACGCAGAGAATGAGAGGAGAGATTTTATGAAAAAACGGATTGCATTGATAGCGGCGCTTGTGATGCTGCTTGCACTCGGATGCGGCAAAGCATCCGAACCGGCGAAGACGCTTTCCGGGGAAGAGTCCGCCGCACCGACTGCCGCGCCGACCGCCGCGTCGACCGCCGCGCCGACAGAGGAACCGACGCCGGAACCGCAGCCGACCGCCGTGCCGGAGGATTACGATCTCTGGAAAGCAGCCGAGGTCGAACTGTACGAGGATCTGAACGGCGGTTACACGATCAAGATCACGGCGGCTGTCCCGGCGCGGGCGACGCTGAAGGTCGAGCTTCCCGGACAGGCGGATTACGAATTCACCAACGATAAAGACGAGCTGGTCCGCCGCAAGGTCCACGTTCCGATCAAGACCTACTTCCCGAACACCCCGCTCGACGCGCCCGAGGCGGATTATACGCCGCATGTTACGATCACGACCGCGGACGGTACGGTATGCGAGATCGCGTGCCCGTCCGTGCACTATACGTTCCCGACGCTTACGATCGAAATCACATCCGCGCATGAAACGGACGGCGACGGCACCGTTCGCGTCAAGGCGGGGGAGAACGGCGCATATGCGCTGACCTTCACGGTGAGCGAAGCGGACGCGCTCGTGCGGCTCGGCGAAACGGAGCTGACCGCGGACGAGGAGGGTGTGTTTACGGCGGAGCTGACGCCCGCCGACGGCGCGCCGGCGACCTATGTGCTCACGGCGGAAAAGGACAACTGCGTTACGGCGACGCTGACGATCGTCGTCGAGCCGTGAGACCCGTTTTCCCGGACGAGACTGCGCGGCATGCAATTCCGGTCATCTGAAAAGGAGGAAAACAGATATGAAGAAATGCAGAGTACTTGTTTTTGCGCTTGTGCTGACGCTGACGATGTTTGCGTGCGGAATGAGGACGGAGCCGGTCGTACCGGCTGATCCGGTTACGGAAGAAGAATCGACGTCCAAACCGACCGAAGCGCCGACTGCGGAACCAACCGAAGAACCGACTCCGGAACCCACCGAAGAACCCGTATGGGAAACGGCTGAACTGGAGCATTTTATCGATGAAGCCGGGAACGAGATGATTTCGATCCGGACTGCGATTCCGGCAAAGGCAACGCTTCGGATCGCGTTCCCGCTGCAGGATGATTATCAGTATACGAATAATAGTGCCACGCTGGAAACACGCAAGGTGCGGGTTCCCGTCGAGGTGTTCTTTCCGGACGGCGGATTGACAGAGGTCACCGGCGAATTAACGCCGCAGATCACGATCAAGACCGAGAACGGAGCTCTGCATGAGATCCCATGCCCATCCTTTACGGTCGGGTGTCCGATGCCGGCCATTCAGATCACTTCTGCGTATGAAACGGATGAGTCACGCATGATTCGCGTCAAAGCGGGACAAGACGGCGTTTATACGCTGACCGCAGAGGTCGAAGGCGAGGATGTCACGGTGCAGATCGACGGGCAGCCCGTACCGGTTTCAGAAGGCACTGTTCAGGCTGACCTTTCGGTCAGGGAGTACCTGCCGACGGAATATAGTATCCGGATACAGCGTGGCATCGAATTCACAATGCTGACGATCGTCGTCGAGCCGTGAAGGATTGTTCTTGACAGAACCGCGCGGATGTGATACGCTTCCGGGCATCTGAAAAAAGGAGAAAAAACCATTATGAAGAAGTTCGTAATTTTTGCGCTTGTGCTTGTGCTGGCGCTGACGATGTTTGCATGCGGAAAGAAGGCGGAGCCTGCCGCGCCGACGACGGAACCGACGGAACCGACGGAAACGACCGAAACGCCGGCGCCCGAACCGACCGAGCATGCCGAACAAACAGAGGAGCCCGATCCCGTCGAACCGTCTGCGGAAAGCATTCTCGGAAGCTGGACGCTCAAGACGATGGAAGGCGAGGGTCTGACCCTCGACGCGGCGGCGCTCGGCGTGGAGATGATATTCGATTTCCGTGACAACGGGACCGTCGTGATTTCCTCCGAAGGCGAAGACAGCACGGATCCGTACACCTTTGCGGACAATACGATCGTCATTACCGAGGAAACGGGCGACGTGCAGGGCGTGTATGATCCGAAAACCGATACGCTTGCGTTTGAACAGGACAACGTAAAGCTCGTGTTTGTTCGCACCGGATCGGAAACGGCGGAGACCGAACCGACGCAGGCGCCCGAAAAAGCGCCCGTCGATGCAACGGAAGAGGACATGGCCGGCACCTGGACGCTGACGAAGGCGATCGTCTCCGGCATTGAGGTTCCCGCAAGCACGATGGGGACCGAGATGACGTTTGTCTTCCAGGCGAACGGCACCGGCGCGATGGTCTATAACGGCAACACGACGGAGGGCCTGAACTGGACCGTTGCGGAGGGCACGGTGAAGCTTTCCGCAGGAACGATGGAGCTGTACGATCTCGTTTTCGACGGCACGGTGCTGACCCTGCACGAGGAAACGACCGGCATCGATATGGTCTTTGAGAAAGCCGCCGAATAATCACCGGAACAAGAAAGGAGCTGTTTGAGCAGCTCCTTTTTGCGTTCACATGCGGTGTTCGTAGGAACCGCAAAGGCTTTCGTTTTCCCTGCCGGACGTGCAGCCCGGGGCGGGACGGACGCAGATGCTCCGCAAAGCGCAGCGCTTTCCCTGCTCGTTGAACCGGCAGCTTTCCACCTCGCAGCCGATCTGCTGATCGTTTCGTTCCATGATCCGACCTCCTTTCGTTTTCACTATACTGCTCTCTGATTGAAAGCGGATAAGCCGGCGAAAAAGACGCCGCCCGATTGTCCGTTTTTAGTCAGAGAGCAGTATTAGTTTGCGTAAAGGTCGTCCGTTCCATGTGCGTTTTCGCAAAAATGCGGGTTGAAAAAGCTGCGGTTTCGTATTATACTGATATCATACCCGAAAAGGGCAATTTCAGGAGGGAATAAAAATGAAAAAAATCATCGCATTGCTGTTGGTACTCGTTATGACGCTGGGCTGCTTTGCGGCGTGCAATAAGGAAAAACCCGCGACGGAAGCGACGCCCGCGCCTGCGGCGGAAAAGCTTACCGTTACGATCGTCGTTGCCGGCACGTTCGGCGACCGTTCCTTCTACGATTCCAGCAAAGAGGGCGGCGGACGTCTTGCGAAGGACTTCGGCAATCTCGACGTGAAGTTTGTTGAGTGCAACAACGAGAATCACACCGTCCGCATGCAGAACGCGGCGGCGCAGTCGGACATCGTCGTGTGCGTCGGCTGGGAGTTTTATGACATCGAGACCGTCGCGCCGGAGTTCCCGAACGTCAAGTTCATCTGGATCGACAACGAGACCTCCGCACCGGTTCCGAACGTGCTGAACATCGTCTATGCGCAGAACGAGGGTTCGTTCCTGGCAGGCTATATCGCGGCGGCAATGAGCAAGACCGGCACGGTCGGCGCGGTTGGCGGCGAGGACAGCATCACGATCAACGACTTCATCGTCGGCTACAAGCAGGGCGCTGCGTATTTCAGCGACGCGACCAAGGTCGAGGTCAACTACACCAACGACTATGACGACCCGGCGAAGGGCAAGGACTGCGCGAAGGTCCTGCACGACCGCGGCGCAGACGTCATCTTCCAGATCGCGTCGAAGGCGGGCGACGGCGTGTTCGAGGCGGCACAGGAGGGCGGCTTCTATGCGATCGGCGTTGACTCCGACCAGAAATACATCAACGACGCCGTCATCATCTGCTCGATGAAGAAGGAAGTCGGCAATTCGATCTATGACGCGATCGCAAAGATCGTGAACGGCGATGTGTCCCAGCTCGGCACGACCTGGGTCGCCGACATGTCGAACGGCTACGTCGGCATCGGCTACGGCGAAGAAGGCGCGACCCAGCAGGTTCCGGACGAGATCAAAGCACAGGTAGAAGAGATCCGGGCGAAGATCGTCTCCGGCGAGATCAAGGTCGACACCACCAGAAACTGAGTTTTTTCACAGGGAAGCTGCCCGTACTTTGGGCAGCTTCCGGCTTTTTTCACGGCGTCGGCGAAGGCTGACGTCATATCGTGCGCCGCAAGACGCATATCGCGATATGTCCCTTGCGGGACGCGATATGCCTGACGGCGCAGAATGGAGGAGGGGATCACTTGACGGACGAAATCCGGTTTGAACACATTTCCATGGAGTTTCCGGGCGTGCTCGCAAACGACGACATCTCGCTTTCGATCCGAAACGGCGAGGTGTTCGCCCTGGTCGGCGAAAACGGCGCGGGCAAGTCGACGCTGATGAATATCCTGTACGGCATCAACACGCCGACGGCGGGAAGCCTGTATGTGCGCGGAGAGAAGATCACGAACTTTTCTCCGAAGGCAGCGATCGACCGCGGCATCGGCATGGTGCACCAGCACTTCATGCTGGTCCCGTCGTTCACGGTTGCGCAGAACATCGTTCTGGGGCGCGAACCGAAGCAAGCGGGCGTGATGTTTGACGACAAAAAAGCGGAGCAGCTGACCCGCGAGCTTGTGAAGGAGTACGGACTTGAGGTCGACCCGTCCGCGGAGGTGCGCGACATCTCCGTGGGGTTGCAGCAGCGCGTGGAGATCTTGAAAACGCTCTATCGCGGCGCGGACATCCTGATCCTCGACGAGCCGACGGCGGTTCTGACGCCGCAGGAAACGGACGAGCTCTTTGACGTCATCCGCCGCATCGTGCGCGAAAAGGAAATGACCGTCATCATCATCACGCATAAGCTCTACGAGGTCATGGCGATCTCCGACCGCGTCGGCGTCATGCGGCAGGGAAGGCTCATCGGCGTCGAGAACACCTGCGACGTCGATGAAAGGAAGCTGGCGTCCATGATGGTCGGTCGTCCCGTGCTGTTCGATCATCTCGAAAAGACCGGCGAGCCCGGCGAGGTCGCGATCGAAGTCGACGACCTGTACGTTGCGGACAACCGCGGACTGCCCGCGGTGCGCGGCGTGTCGCTTTCCGTCCGAAAGGGCGAGGTATTGGGCATCGCGGCGATCGAGGGCAACGGGCAGAGCGAGCTTCTGGAAGCGATCACCGGCATGCGAAAGATCAATCGCGGAAAGGTGACCGTCTGCGGGAAGGATGCGACGGGCAAAACGCCCGGCGAGATCCGCGCTCTGGGGCTTTCGCATGTACCGGAGGACCGTTTGACCACCGGCGTCGACAAGGTCGCGTCGGTTTCGGACAACCTGCTTGTCGGCAAACAGAAGGAGAAGCGCTTCAATCTGTTCGGCTTCCATCAGCGGCGCTCGACCGTCGACCGCTATGCCGAGGAGCTTTACAAAAAATTCGACATCCGCGGCGCGGGCATCCATACCGAGGTCGGTTCGATGTCCGGCGGCAACATGCAGAAGGTCGTCGTCGCGCGTGAATTCAGCTTCGATACGCCGGTGCTGGTGATTTCGCAGCCTACGCGCGGCGTGGACATCGGCGCGATGGAGTTTTTCCACACGCGCATCATTGAGCAGCGCAACGCAGGCGCGGCGATCCTTTTAAGCTCCGCGGACCTCGACGAGGTTTTCCGCCTTTCGGACCGCATCATCACGCTGTATGAAGGAAAGATCACCGGCGAGTTCACAGCGTCCGAGATCACAAAAGAGGAGATCGGTCTCTACATGACCGGCACGGGAGAGGGGGCGAAGGCATGAAAAACGCGTTTGCATGGCTGAAGCGCAAGGTCGATCTCGGCTACCTTGTCGCGCTTGTGATCAGTCTTACGGTCGCGCTTCTCATCGGCACGGTCATCCTTGCCATCACCGGCTTCGACACCGGCAAAGCGCTCGGCGCGCTGCTCGGCGGCTCCTTCTCGTCCAAGCTGTATTTCGGCAACATGCTCGAATACGCCATGGTGCTGTGCCTGTGCGGACTTGCGTGCGACGTCGGAAGCCGCGCCGGCATCTTCAACGTCGGCGGCGAAGGGCAGCTCATCTTAGGCGCGCTGTTTGCCGCGCAGATCGGCGTCTGGCTCAAGGACGCATCCCCGTGGATCGCGATCCCGTGCGCCGCGCTCGGCGCGATTCTCGTCGGCGGATTCTATGCGTTCATTCCGGGCGTGCTGAAGGTCAAGCTGAAGGTCAACGAGGTCATCACCACGATCATGCTGAACTCGGTGGCGGTGTATCTCTGCGGCTATTTTTCAAAGGGTCCGTGGAAGAACCCGAATCCGCGCGTAATCAGCGACACGAGTCCGCTGAACCAGTCGTTTATGTTCGAAAAGCTCATCCCGAGCTCGAACCTGTCCACCGCGATCCTGATCTCCGCGGTGCTGACGTTCCTCGTGTGGTACATTTTACAGAAGACCACCAAGGGGTATGAGATGCGTCTGACGGGCGACAACCCGCGTTTTGCCCGGTTTGCGGGGCTCAAGGCGGACCGGATCGTCATCATCGCCATGGTCGTTTCCGGCATGATGTGCGGTCTTGTCGGCATGTTCCGCGTATACGGCGCCGCAGGCAAGTACCAGTCCTCGATCTCGAACGAGTATTACTTCGAGGGGCTGATGGTCGCGATGATCGCGCAGTATCAGCCGATCCCGACGATCATCATCTCGCTGATCTTTGCGATCCTCCGCTGGGGCGCGATCTTCATGGAGGATACCGTCGGCGTGCCGATTCAGATCTACTGGATCATTCAGACCGCGGTCATCTTCTGCATGGCGGGCGAAAAGGGCGTTCGCGCCGCGATCCGCAAAGCGCGGGAGCGGCGAAGGGCGCAGCGCGATATCCTTGCACGCAGGGAAGGAGGTGCCGCGCATGAATGAGAATACCTGGAACTTCTGGACGGTCGCATCCAGCACGCTGAACCAGATGCTGAGAAGCGCCACGCCGGTCGCGCTCGCCGCTCTGGGCGGACTGATGACCGAGCATGCGGGCATCATGAACATCGGCATGGACGGCATGATCCTGATGGGCGCGTTCACCGCGGCGGCGGTCAGTACCGCGCTTGCGAGCGCCGCGCTCGGCATTCTCGCCTCGATCGTTTTCGGCGTTCTCGTCGGGCTGTTCTTTGCGCTGTTTGCGGTCAAGCTTCGTTCCGACGAGTTCATCATCGGCTGCGCGCTGAACACGTTCGCGATGGGCATCACGGTGTACCTTTCCCGTTCGCTGTTCGACTCCGCGGGCATTTCAAACGCTCCGCATCTTCATAACATCGCGATCCCGCTCATCAAGGATATTCCGTTCCTCGGCAGCGTCATCAGCGGACACAGCCTGTTCGTGTATCTCACCTGGGTGCTCGTGGCGCTCATGTGGCTGTTCGTCTACCGCACGCCGGTCGGCTTCTGGATCCGCGCTTCCGGCGAATCGCCCGAAACGCTGCGTACGGCGGGCAAGGACCCCGAGAAGATGAAGTGGATCGCTTCGATCCTGTGCGGCGTGTTCTGCGGGCTTGCCGGCGCGCATCTGTCGCTCGGAAATCTCAACGGGCAGTTCGGTCAGCGCATGGTCGCGGGCAGAGGCTATATCGCGTTCGCCTGCGTCATCTTCGGTGGCGCAAACCCGGTCAAGGTGTTTCTTGCCGCGCTGATGTTCGGCTTCTTCGACGCGATCGGGCTCCAGATGCAGAGCTCGAAGCTCGTCGACGCCGACCTGACCTCCGCGATCCCGTACGTCATCACGATCATCATGATGGTCTACGTCGTCGTCAGCGGACAGCGCAAAAGGGAACGCCTCGCCAAGCAGCAGCTGAAAAAGCTGGAGTAGAGACAAAACTGTCGATCGGGCAGCCGTGCAAGAGCAGCGCGGCTGCTTTTTATATGAAAAAAGCTCTGTACAAGCGCGATCATTTGCGTTATACTCACATTTATGAAACGCCTTTTACCGCTGTTTTGCGCGATGCTGATGCTCGCCTGCACGGTACAACCGAATCAAATGAGCGAGACGACGGAACCGCCCGCAACGGCGATTCCGACGGAGGAGCCTGCGATCGAGGATGATGTGATCGTCACGGAAACGCAGGCGCCGGAAACGCTTCCGCCGGTCCCGACGCCCGCGCCCACGCCGACGCCGACGCCGGTCCCGACCCCGGAGCCTACGCCGACGCCGGATCCGTATCGCGGGGAACAGATCACGGAATCGAAAACGAATCCGGATTTCTGGTACTGTGCGCCGACCGAAGCGCTCAAAAGCTATGTCATCGGCATGAGCTATCCGGAGGATCCGAAGGACGCGCCGGTCAAGCTCGACGATCTGCGCTATGTGCATATCCGGTACGTCGACTTCGACGGCGCAGAGCACGAGGGCGCGCTGCTGGTGCACAAAAAGGTCGCAAACGATGTGATCGAGATCTTTGAAGCGCTCTTCAATGCACAGTATCCGCTGCGCTCGGTGCGGCTTCTGGACGATTTCGGACAGCCGTTCGACGACGGGCTTTCGATGTCGGCGGACAACACCTCGGCATACTGCTGCCGCAAGGTCACCGGCAAAAAGACCTTTTCGCGGCACAGCTACGGCACGGCGATCGACGTCAATCCGGTCGAGAATCCGTACATCAAGCCGGACGGCAGCTTCTCGCCGAAGGAGAGCGAGCCGTATCTGGACCGCAAGGATCTTCGCCCCGGCATGATCACCGAGGACGATCTCTGCTATAAGCTGTTCAAAGAGCACGGCTGGAAGTGGGGCGGGCACTTCAAGGGGCAGAAGGATTATCAGCACTTTTCCAAGGATGTGAAGGGAGTCACGCCATGAACGAACGGGAGATCCTTGCATATCTCGATCGGGATCGCACGATCCGCATCGACATGATCGAAGCGATCCGGCGCGGCGGCGCAAAGATCCTGTACGCCGAAGCCGATGCGGTGCTTCTCATGAAGCAGGACCGCTATTGTCTGCTCGTGTCCGACACGGTCGAAGCGGGCAAGCGCGCTTTGAAAACGGTTCCGGAGGGCGTTCGCCTGTTCGTGGCGCATAACGAGCCTTCGCGCGACGCGGTGTTTCAAACGTATCCGAACATCAACCATGCCGCGGCGTGCTGGCAGGCGTACTATCCCGGCAAAGACCCGATCCCCGTGCCGCCGGTATGCGAGATCCGGCCGTTCCCGGCGGAGGAGCTGCCGTTTCTGCTCTCGGTTTACGATCCGGAGGGCGACCCAGAACGCTATCTGGATCGCGTGAAAAATGGCGACGTGCTTGCGGCGTATCGGGACGGCGCGCTTGCGGGGTTCATCGGCTTCCACGGCGACGGCTCCGGCGGCATGCTGGAGGTTTTACCCGAGTTCCGAAGGCTCGGCATCGGCTCCGCGCTGGAGATCGCGCTGCATAACCTCGCTTTAAGCCGCGGATGGACGCCGTACGGACAGATCTACACGACCAACGACGCGTCCCGGAAGCTCCAGGAAAGCCTGGGCATGGTCGTTTCGGACAACGAGCTCTTTTGGATGTACGAAGAAAGAGATTAAATTGACATACATTTGGAGGAAAACATGAAGGTAAAGAACATTTTGGGCGAACGGTTCAAGGAGCGCGCGTTCGACATCGAGAGCCAGAATCTGATGACGCGCGGCGGCTATATGAAGCAGGTCGGCAACGGTATCTACTCGCTGTTCACGCCGGCAAAGCGCATTCAGAACAAGATCGAAAGGATCCTTCGCGAAGAGATGGACGCGATCGACGGACAGGAGGTCCTGTTCCCGGTCGTCATGCCCGCAACGCTTTGGCAGAGCTCGGGCAGATTCGACTCCATCGGCAAGGAGCTTTTACGGTTCAAGGATCGCGGCGGCACCGACATGGTCCTCGGCATGACGCACGAGGAGGCGGCGGTGCAGATGGCGATGAACGTGGCAGGGACCTATCAGAAGTACCCGTTCATGATCTATCAGATCCAGACCAAGTTCCGTGACGAGCCGCGCGCAAGGGGCGGTCTCATCCGCGTGCGTGAGTTCACGATGAAGGACGCGTATTCGTTCCATACCTCGCAGGAGGACCTCGAGGCGTACTACGAGCGCGCCTACCGTGCGTATGAGCGCATCTACGCCCGCGCGGGCGTGCCCGAGGTGCTCGCGGTCAAGTCGGATTCCGGCATGATGGGCGGCAAGGTCAGCCATGAGTTCATGCTGCTTACCGACATCGGCGAGGATTCCATCGTGCTCTGCCCCGAGTGCGGCTTCCGCGCGAACATGGAGGCATGCGACGCGATCACCGAAAACGTCGCGGACGAAACGCTCGAACCGCTCACCGAGGTCTTCACCGGCGACGCCAAGACGATCGAGGAGGTCGGAAAGCTCCTTTCGGTCGACAACGCAAAGACCTGCAAGGCGGTCGTCTATCAGCGCAACGCGGACGACTCGTATGTGCTGATCTTCGTGCGCGGCGACAGGGAAGTCAACGAGACAAAGCTCACGAACTATCTGAAAGCCGAGATCCATCCGGCGCTCGACGTCGAAAACGCAAATCTTTCCGCGGGCAACATCGGTCCCGTGAACCTCGAAACCAAGGCGACGGTCCTGTTCGACCGCTCGATCTTCGGCGCGACGAACCTTGTCTGCGGCGCGAACAAGCCTGAGTATCACCTGACCGGCTTCACGCCGACGCGCGATCTAAAGGAAACGACCGAATACCTCGACCTTTCCAAAGCGGTCGAGGGCGGCATCTGCCCGAACTGCGGTAAGCACAGTCTGAAGGTGCGCCGCGGCATCGAGGTCGGCAACATCTTCCAGCTCGGCAAGCGCTACACCGAAGCGATGGGCATGACCTACGACGCGGAAAACGGCGAACGCAAGAACCCGATCATGGGCTGCTACGGCATCGGCGTCGGACGGCTCATCGCGTCCGTGTGCGAAGCGCATCACGACGATTACGGTCCTGTCTGGCCGATCACGATCGCGCCGTGGCAGGTCGAGATCTGCGCGCTGCGCATCGACAACGAGGACGTGAGAAACGCTGCCGAAACGCTGTATCGCGAGCTCGAAGAAGCGGGCGTCGAGGTGCTGTTCGACGATCGTCCCGTTTCCGCGGGCGTCATGTTCTCCGACGCGGATCTTTTGGGCGCGCCGGTGCGCGTGGTCATTTCGCCGAAGACGCTATCAAGAAACGCGTTCGAGCTTGCCGCGCGCGACAAGTCCTTCCGCGAAGACATCGCCATCGAAGGCGCTGCGGCGACCGTCGAAGCGAAGGTCAAGGAGCTGATCGCGGCGGTCAACGCCAAGGTCCCCGAGCGTCTGTAATCACCATCGGACAAACAAAGCAGCATCAAAAAAGGATGTTCGGAAACCGTGTCGGATTTCCGAACATCCTTTGTTCGTCTCGGAATGTGTTATTCAATGCCGGTCAGATCAAAGCTTTCCAGCCACTTGGTCGCGGTCTCGCAGACTTCCTTCAGGCACGCTTCGTCGAACGGGGTGACGAGATCGGCGTTCTTCAGAAGATCGACGAACGTGCGGCTGCCGCCCTGCTTCGTGTACGCCATATAGTGCTTCCAGGCATTTTCGCGATCCTTCTGGATCATCGCCCAGAACTCCAGAGCGACCGTCTGCGCGAGACAGTAGTCGATGTAGTAGAACGGCACCTCATAGATGTGGCTCTGCCGCTGCCAGCCCTCGCCCTCGCTGTAGAACGGGATCTCGCCGTCAAGCTTCATCCAAGGCATGTAGACGCCGAGCAGCCGCTTCCACTCCGCGTGACGTTCCGCGGGCGTCATCTCCGGCTTTTCATAGACGATGTGCTGGAAATGGTCGACCATCGTGCCGTACGGGATGAAGGTCAGCGCGCCGGAGAGGTGGCTGTACTTGAACTTTCTCGCGTCTGGACCGAAGAAACCGTCCGCGTTCCGCCAGCCGAAGAACTCCATGCTCATCGAATGCACCTCGCACGCCTCCGCGCTCGGTCCGATGTACTCGCTCGGAACGCGCTTGCGGTTCATCCAGTATGCAAAGGCGTGACCCGCCTCGTGCGTGATGACCTCGACGTCGCCCTGCGTGCCGTTGAAGTTCGCGAAGATGAACGGACGCTCATACGCGGCGAGATCGGTCTGGTAGCCGCCGCCTTCCTTGCCCTCGGTGGACAGAACGTCCATCAGCTCTTCGTCGAGCATCGTGCGGAAGAATTCCGAAGTCTCCGGCGAAAGCGCGTCATAGAACTTTCTGCCCTCGTTCAGGATGTCGTCCGGCGTGCCCTGGGGACGCGGGTTGCCGCTTCTGAAATCCAGCGCGGCGTCCGCAAACGACAGCGGATAGGTTTTCCCGAGCCGCTTCGCCTTCGCGCGCATGATCTTGTCCGCAAGCGGCACGAGATACTTCTGCACCGCCGCGCGGAACTGTTCGACGTCCTCCTTCGTGTAGCAGTTGCGCTCCATGCGGTAGTAGCCGAGCTGCGTATAGCCGCCGTAGCCGAGCTTTTTACCCATCGTATCGCGGAGGTGCACGAGCTCGTCATAGAGCGCGTCGAAACGCTCCTGATTCTCCTTGTACCACTTGCCCTCGGCCTTCCACGCCGCAAGACGGCGTTCGTCGTTCGCGTCGGTCTTGAACGGCGTCAGCTGCGACAGCGTGTACACGCCGCCCTCGAACGGGATCTGCGCGGACGCGATCAGCTTGTCGTATTCGGTGACGAGCTCGTTCTCCTTCTGCATGTCCTCGATGATCTCGGGGGAGAAGGTCTTTTTGTCCATCTCGGCGTTCACGAAGAGCAGATCGCCGTACTCCGCCTCGAAGTCCTTGCGGAAGGGCGAGGAGAGCATCGCTTCGAGCCATTCCTGCGCGTATTCCTCGATCTCCGGTCCGAATTCGTCCCAGAATTCGATCTCGCCGTCGTAGAACTCGTCGCGCGTGTCGATCGAGTGACGGATGTACGCCAGCGACGCCATCGTGTCACTGGCCTTTTCCTCCTCCTCATACTTGAGAAAGACGGCCTTCGCTTCTTCATAGCTCTTTGCGTTTTTGAGCTGTTCGGTCAGTTCCTGCACACGCTTGATGAGCGCTTCGGGATCGGGGCGCTTGTAGGGCATTTCCGAAAATTTCATATGATTTCTCCTTTCGTTCGCGCCGTTTCTCCGGCGCTCGCTCAAATCATAAGTATACCATATTTTCGGACGCCTTTCAATACGGAATCGGCGAAGAAACCCGTGACACGGCGGCACGGTTGTGATATGATGGTCAAAACGAAAGCGGAGGGCAACATGGCGCTGAAACTCATCAGACTCACAAGGGCATACGAAAAGCAGCTCGGCGAAATGATCGACGAGTGGAAGGCGGACCAGGTGAAAAACCGCACGAACGGCTCCCCGTGGGCGATCTTCAAAAACGATTATCACGATTTTGACCGCTATCTTCGGGAACTGGAGATCAAAGCGCCAGAAGACGGCAAGGTCCCGGATTCGACGTTCTTCCTGCTGGACGAGGACCGCGACCGGCTCTTAGGCGCGGTGAATATCCGGCATTATCTGAACGCGTATCTTCTCGGAGAGGGCGGGCACATCGGCGACGGCATCCGTCCGAGCGAGTGCAGGAAGGGCTATGCCACGGAGCTTCTGCGCCTTGCGCTTATCGAATGCAAAGCGCTCGGGATCGAGCGCGCGCTGGTCGTCTGCGACCGGGACAACGTCGGCTCCGCAAAGGCGATCCAAAGAAACGGCGGCGTGCTTGAAAACGAGTTTGTGGACGAGGACCGTAAGGTCGAGCAGCGGTACTGGATCCGGACCGGCTCCGATCCGCATGAGATCGATCCGAAGAACAATTATCTTGCATACTGCGGACTGGACTGCGAAACGTGCGAGGCGCGGCTTGCGACGGTACGAAACGACGACGCGCTGCGGAAAAAGGTTGCCGAAGAGTGGTCAAAGCTGAACGGCGTCACGATCACGCCGGAGATGATCCACTGTACGGGCTGCCGTATCGCTGGCGCAAAGACGGTCTTTTGCGATTCGCTCTGTCCGATCCGGCAATGCGCGCGCGGAAAGCAGATCGGAACCTGCGGCGCCTGCGCTGAAAAAGCGGCGTGCAAAACGCTTGCCATGATCACGGACAGCAGCGCGGAAGCGCGGCAAAATCTGGACCTGTAACGGAGGAGCACCTATGAAGTCGATTCTGATCAAGGACACCACGCGCGAGCAGCGCGAGCGGATCGTGCGGGAAGCGCTGTACGGCGCGTGCGGCGCGGACTGCGAATTCTGCAATGGCTGTGACAACCTGGGCGGCGGACGGATCGAAGCGATCTATCAGCCCTATATCGACGGGGAACAGGAGATCGCGGAGATCAACGCGGCGTACCGCGCGCCGTTTGTGCGCTGAAAAACGGAAAAGGAAGTGCAATCATGAAGATCCTGGTTCTGAACGGCAGCCCGAAGCGCGACAAAAGCGACGTTATGCACATGACCCGCGCGTTTTTGGACGGCATGCGCGACGCGGGTGAACAGCAGGTCACAACGATCCACGTCATCGACAAACACATCGAATACTGCACCGGCTGTTTTGCCTGCATGCGCAACGGCGGGACGTGCATTCACGACGACGATATGCGCGGGATCCTTGAAGCGATCCTCGAAAGCGATCTGTTGCTTCTGAGCTTCCCGCTCTACTGCTACGGCATGCCGGCGCCGCTGAAGGCGCTGATCGACCGCATCCTGCCGCTCAGTTCCATGGCGATGGAAAAGGTCGGCGACCGGTACGAGCACGTCGGGCAGGCGGACTTTTCGCATCTCCGCTACGCCATGATCTGCGGCTGCGGCTTCCCGAACAGCAAACACAATTTTGAGCCTGCGGTCGCGCAGTTTAAGCTTCTGTTTCCGTGCAATCACACCATTCTTACCGTGCCGGAAAGTCCGCTGTTCAACGAGCCTTCCGCGGCCGTCGTGACGGAACCGCGCCTTGCGCTTTTACGGCAGGCGGGCAAAGCGTATGCCGAAACCGGCGCGATCCCCGAAGCCTTGCTTCATAAAATCGGTTCGCCGATGATCCCGGAGGAAACCTACGCCGCAATTGTGAACGGCACGAACGGAAAGTGAGGGAGCATGGTCATTCTGCGTGACATGATCGAATCGGATATCGAGGACTATGTGCGGTGGTTCACCGCGGAGACCGAATGGATGGACTGGGACGCGCCGTGGGAACAGGAGGAAACGACGCCGGAAGCGGAGCGCGAAAGCTGGACGGAATACTTTGAACAGGTGAAAGCACTGCCGAAGGACGCGCCGCGTTGGAAATTCGAGATCGAACTGGACGGCAGACACGTCGGCTGGGTCAGCCGCTACTTTGATCTCGATTACGTCGAGAATCCGGAAAAGATCCCCGCCGTCGGCATCGACGTCCCGGAGCGCGACGCGCGCGGAGCAGGCGTCGGCACGGAAGCGCTTCGGCAGTTTATCGAATATCTCGCACGCTGCGGGTATCGCTGCGTATACACGCAGACGTGGTCGGGCAACGCCCGCATGCTGCGCGTCGCGCAAAAGCTCGGCTTCGTTCCGTACGCCTGCATGAAGGATCTTCGCACGGTCCGCGGGCAGAAGTACGACGCGCTGACGCTGAAACTGGACCTTGATACGGAGGAACAAACATGACAGGTTACATTGCGGAAATGCGGAAGCTCGTCGGACACCGGACGCTGATGCAATGCGCGGCAAGTGTCGCGTGCATCGACGAACAAGGGCGGATTTTGCTCGGAAAGCGCGCGGACAATCACCTGTGGGGGTATTCCGGCGGGGCGGCGGAGATCGACGAACGCGCTGAGGACTGCGCAAAGCGGGAGCTGTTCGAGGAGATGGGATTGCATGCGGACGAGCTCACGTTCTTCTGCGTGAACTCCGGACCGGAGGCGCACTATGTCTATCCGAACGGCGATGAGGTCTCCAATTTCGAGATCGTGTATCTTTGCCGGAAATGGCACGGAGAACCAAAGGCGTGCGACGGGGAGATGGAGGACCTTCGGTTCTTCTCCCGCGACGAGATCGACCTTGAAACGATCATGCCGCCGACCCGGCGCGTCATGTCGGCGCTGATAGAGCGGATACTTGAGTAAAAATGCGCGCCAAAAGCCTTCTCCTCCGAGGAGAAGGTGGCGTCAGCCGGATGAGGTGGAAAGGACAGCGAACGCAGCGCGTTCGTCCGATCCCGCAAACGTACAGTATGAAACGGAGGAACAACCATGATCATCCCGGTCGATCCATCGAATCTTTTAGAAGCGGCGGCGGTGCACGCTGCGGCGTGGCGGGAGTCGCATCGCGCGTTCTGCACGCCGGAATTTACAGAAAGCCATACGACGGAGCGGCAGGCGGCGTACCTTCAGCGTAAGATGGACGCAAAAAGCCGGGTCTTTCTGCTCGTTGACGAGGAGCCGAAGGGCGTCGTTTCCGTGACGGGGAGCCTCATTGAGGACCTGTATGTGCTGTCGGAGGAACAGGGGAAGGGATACGGCACGAAGCTTCTGCGGTTTGCCGCGGCGGTCTCGACCGGCACGCCCTCGCTTTGGATCCTCGAAAACAACGCGGGCGCAAGGCGGCTCTATGAACGGCTCGGCTTTTTCGAGACGGGAAACCGCAAGATCACCCCGGGCGGGCTTGACGAGATCGAGTTTGCGTTAAAGCCCGAGCGCATGGAGACCGAACGGCTGATCCTCGACCGGATCAGAGAGACCGACAAAGAGGATTATTTCAACAACATCTCGCACGACAAAAAGGTGCTCGAAACCTTTGTCTGCCGCTATGCGGAATCCCTCGACGCCTTCGATTTTTCAACGTATCTCGGGCGGGACGACCTCTTTGCGATCCGTTTGAAAGCGACCGGAAAGCTCATCGGGATCATTCTGTATTTTGACGAAGCCGACGGCGAATGCGAGATCGGCTACGGGATCGGCTCGGATCACTGGAACAGAGGCTATGTGACCGAAGCGGTCAAGCGGTTCCTTGCCTATCTCTTCGACGAAAAGGGCATGAAAACCGTCACGGCGTCGTATTTTACCGGCAACGACGCGTCGCGCCGCGTGATGGAAAAGTGCGGCATGGAGTATCTGCGCTTTTCCGAGCGGGAATTTGAATACTTAGGCGAGCTGCGCAACCTCACCTATTACGCAATCGGCAAAAATCCGGCGTCAAACGCTTGCGCGCCGGACAAAAACGCTTTATAATAGCTTACGATTTTTTACGATACATGAAAGGAATTTCTATGAAAACGAAAATTGCTCTGATCCTTGCGATCCTAATGCTCGTTCTCTGCGCTGCCGGATGCAGACGGGGAACTGCGCCCGATACCGAAGCGACGTCTGCGCCGACCGATGCGCCGACCGAAGTGCCCGCAACCGAAGCGCCGACCGAAGCGCCCGCGATCGAAGAACCGACGGAAGAACACCCGGACACGGAAACCCCGGAGATAACCATCGTAGATTCTTTGACGGACGGCGAAGTCGAGGAGGAGGTCTTTGCGTCGTGGAACGACGTCGCGCCTGCGCTGGATCTGCTGATCGAATACGTCGAAACGGTCACGGACGAAAGCTCGCCCGACTTCATTCCGGTCGGAAACCGCGTTGCGGTTTTTGACATGGACGGCACGATCTATGGGGAACTGTTCCCGACCTATCTCGAATACTATATGCTGGCTTGGCGCATTCTCGCCGATCCGACCTTTACGCCGGACGAGGAGCTCAAAGCGGTCGCGGAGGAGATCCGCGCGGGCGGTCCGACCCACACTTATGCGGGCGACATGGCGCTTCGTCACGCAAACGCTGCGGCGAAGGCGTATGCGGGCATGACCGTGACCGAGTTCCAGAACTATGTGACGCAGTTTTTGGTGCGCGACGCGGACGGCTTCGAGGGCATGACCTACGGACAGGCGTTCTATCGCCCGATCGTCGAGGTGATCGATTACCTCACGGAGAACAACTTTACCGTTTACGTCGTCAGCGGCAGCGACCGCTATATCTGCCGCGAGCTGTTCGACGGCATGGTCGACGTGCCGTCGGACCATTTCATCGGCATGGACGTTGCGCTCGAAGCAAGCGGGCAGGAGGACAAGGACAGCCTTGACTATACGTTTCAGCCCGGGGACGAGCTGGTCCGCACCGACCGGCTGCAGGTGAAAAACCTCAAAACAAACAAGGTCACGGCGATCGTGCGCGAGATCGGCAAACAGCCGGTGCTTTCATTCGGAAACAGCAGCGGCGATTCCGCCATGCATCTTTACACGATCAGCAACAATCCCTATAAGAGCCTTGCGTTCATGCTGATCGCGGACGACGACGTGCGCGATTACGGACATCCGGAGAAGGGGGACGAGCTTCGCGAAAAATGGGAGGCGCTCGGCTTCAACGTGATCTCCATGCGCGACGATTTCAAAACCATCTACGGCGAAAACGTCCGAAAGACCGGCACGTTCCGCTGGACCGAGGAGCTCGGCGGAAACATAAACTGAAACGATTCGGGGAGCATCCTGCGGTGCTCCTTTTTTATACGGAGGGATCATGAACTATCAGGAGATCAACGCAAAAGCGATCGACCGCTGGGTCGAAGAAGGCTGGGAATGGGGCGTTCCCATCGATCATGAAACCTATGAAAAGGCGAAAAACGGCGACTGGAACGTGCTTCTGACGCCGACCGTGCCCGTGCCGCACGACTGGTTCGGTCCGCTTCGGGGCAAGAAGGTCCTCGGGCTTGCGAGCGGCGGCGGGCAGCAGATGCCGGTCTTTGCCGCGCTCGGCGCGGACTGCACCGTGCTCGATTATTCGGACGCGCAGCTCGATTCGGAACGGCTCGTTTCGGAGCGCGAGGGCTATCCGATCACGATCGTCAAGGCGGATATGACAAAGCCGCTGCCGTTTCGTGACGCATCCTTCGATCTGATCTTTCATCCGGTGTCGAACTGCTACGTTCGCGAGGTCAGACCGATTTTCAAAGAGTGCTTTCGCGTGCTGAAGCCGGGCGGCTTGCTGCTCTCGGGGCTCGACAACGGGATCAACTTCCTGTTCGACGGCGAGGACGAGACGCAGGTCGTGAACCGCTTTCCGTTCGATCCGCTCAACGATCCGGAACAGATGGAGCAGCTTGCGCGCGGCGACCTTGCCGTGGAGTTTTCGCACACGGCGGAGGAGCAGATCGGCGGGCAGCTCGAGGCGGGCTTCGTTCTGACGCATCTTTACGAGGACACGAACGGCGAGGGACGGCTGCACGAGCTGCACATCCCGACGTTTCTTGCGACCCGCGCAAGAAAGCCCGGGATCGACGAAGCGCGCGTCGCGGCGTTCTGGCGCGACGTGCTCGGTCAGGACCGCGAAGCGCTGCCGAAATGGTTCACGCCGGACGCTGAGGTGTTCTGGCATTGCTCGAACGAGCGCTTTACCGCGGACGAGTTCATCCGCGCAAACTGCGATTACCCGGGCGAATGGGACGGCGAGATCGAACGCATCGAACCGACCGCGAACGGCTTTGTGACCGCGGTGCGGGTGTTCCCGAAAACCGGCGAAACCGCGTGCCGTGTCACAAGCTTCTTCACGATGCGTGACGATCGGATCGAACGGCTCGACGAATACTGGGCGGACGACGGTCCCGCGCCGGACTGGCGTAAAAGCATGCGCATCGGCAGGCCGATCCGCTGACGCAAACAGGAAGCGCCGCATAACGCCGTGCGCGCATTTGATTGACGCTTCGGGGCGAATGTGTTACGATAACAGCTGACAGCGCATGAAAAAACGAAACGGACTGCGCGGGAGACGGACGTATGATAGACCGGTTGCAAACGGGTAATTTTCTGGCGGAGCTGCGGCGGGAGCGCGGGCTTACGCAGGCGGAGCTTGCCGAAAAACTGTCGGTTTCCGGCAAAACGGTATCCCGCTGGGAGACCGGACAGACGCTCCCCGATTATGAGCAGATGCAGCAGCTCTGCGAGATGTTTTCCGTTCGCATGGAAGAAGTGCTGGCGGGGAAGCGGATCGCGCCGGCCGACGCACAGCCGGACGGCACGGACGCGCCGAAGCGCGGCGCAGGCAGACCGCAGCGCGCGGGGTGGATCGCAGGCGCCTGCGGGATCGTGTTGAGCTGCGTGTTTCTGGTCCTGCTGCTGACGGACCGGTGCAAACCGAAGGACGCGCAGACCGCGGCGACAGCGGAGCCGACTGCCGAAGCGACGGCGGAACCGTCTGCGCCGGAGCCCACCGCGACGCCGCGCGTGTGGCGCGCCAAGCATACGGCGGCGGATCTGCCGGCGGAGCTGTCCGAACGGCGTTTGTCCGACGACGAGCTGATCGCGCTCAGGGACGCGTCGCCATCCGTTCTCAGGGAGCGCATTTCGACGGTTGCCGATATGCTCGCGTGGTTCAACGTAACGGAGCAGGAGATCTTGGATTCCTTTGTGAACAATGAGCCGGGCACGAATCTCTATTCCTACGAGAAACCCGAAAAACACATCAAAGACAGATTTTTTGCCGCAGACAACATCGCGACACCCTGCGCGTGGCTGATCCAGGACGATTATCCGGGGCTGTGCGTACTCTATGTAAACGGCAACAACTGCTTCAACATCATGTGCATCGGCGTGCCGTACAGCGGGGGCTGGTTTGTGTTTCAGCCCGCGGCGTTCACCTCGCACGGCGGCTTCCACGGCGTGCTGGAGTGTGTGACGGTCGGCGAGCTTTCCGAGCTGTACCCGATCCTGGACGAATTCAACGCGACGCACAGAGAATACCTGATGCCGATCCACCGGATCGACAACCTTGAGCAGTGTGTTGCGTTCTATGAGGACGAAACAGTCAAGCATCTGAGCGAGAGCATGGAAGCGGCCGAAGTCCCGCGATGATCCCGATCCTGTTTTGAAGCCCGCATCCGAAAAGGGGTGCGGGCATTGTCGTTTTCGGACAGCAATTTCTCGTGAAATGTCTGACAGAAGCGGCAAATTCGCACTCTGTGTCCTTTACTTTTCAAGTCGGAATGCTATCATATTTCTACAAGAAAACCGCATCGGGACGAGAAAAGCACTATGGACAAAATCAAAATCGGAAGATCTATCGCGGAACAGCGGAGAAGACTGGGGCTGACGCAGGAGCAGCTTGCGGAGACGCTGGACGTAACGAACAAAACGATCTCGCGCTGGGAACGCGGGATCAATCTTCCGGATTACGATCAGGTGCTTAAAGTATGCGAACTGTTTCACGTCGATATCGAGGACTTTTTGAAGGGAAACCTTGCGCCGCTTTCCGACGCGGCGCAGACCGAGGCGTATTCCGAAAACCGATAATGTCTTTTGCCCGCCGCAGCGCGGGTATTTTTATGTTGTTTCCCTGCCGGACCGCCGGGGGAAAAGACCCAAAATTCGCACTTTGTGTCCTTTACTTTTCAACCGCCTGTTTTATAGTAAATAATGAGAAAATACCGGAACGGAGTGAACGACCGATGGATAAAATCAGGATCGGAAGGTTTATTGCGGCGCATCGGAAGCGGCTGGGCATGACGCAGACGGAGCTTGCGGGCGTGCTCGGCGTGTCCAACAAGACCGTGTCCCGCTGGGAACGCGGGCTGCATCTGCCGGATTACGACGAGGTGCTTACTGCAAGCGAGCTGTTCGGCGTCAGCGTAAAGGATTTTATCACCGGCAACCCGGACGCCGCGTATACGGAACGGTAACGTCAAACCACATGGATGGCATAAGGAGGATATATGCGTAAACGTATCATGGCTTTGGCATTGAGCATTCTGATGCTGCTTTGTCTCTTTCCGGCAGTTGCCGCTGCCGAACCGCTGGAACATATCCCGCTCACGGAAGACTATTTTCCGGACGCGAACTTCCGCGCATGGATTCTGGCGCAGGACGGCTGGACCGAGGCGGAGGACGGCGTCACCTATCTGAGCGGCGACGCGCGCGAAAACGAATGGATCGATTGCTCCGGGCAGGGGATCGAGGACCTGACCGGCATCGGATTCTTCCCGAATCTCCGGTATCTGTTCGCCGGAGAGTGCTATGAAGAGAACGAAAACGGCGACTTGGTGCTTGCCGGATCGAACGCGCTGACGACGTTTGACCCCGCGCTTACGCCGAACCTTGTCG
>JAEEGK010009753.1_pt1 | contig 22325 bp, 16 predicted proteins | sample 8958771 | NCBI WGS metagenome assembly JAEEGK01 (sample SAMN16246547, study PRJNA631951) | gut metagenome | biome: gut microbiome; feature: rumen; material: SC-attached | host: Bos | place: Iran: Karaj | collected 2018-10 | reverse complement strand
CGTTCCCCGTGGTATTCACCGCCGTTCAGCAGCATCGTCGCGAAAGCGGAGTAGTCCTGCAGGGTGGATACCAGTCCCGCCCCGCCGGATTCAAAGGCGGGAAGCCGGTCATACCGGCCTACCGCAAGGTGCATTCCCCTGAAAGGCTCCAGCCCGCCCGGCACACGCCGGTAGCAGGTCACCAGCCGTTCCCGCTTTTCTTCCGGAACATAAAAATCCGTGTCCGCCATGCCCAGGGGATCCAGCAGCTCATCCTTCAGGAACTGCCGGAAGGATTTTCCGGAAGCCGCCTCGATCACCGCGCCGAGCACGTCCGCGCTGGTGCCGTAGCGCCAGTGGGTTCCGGGCAGGAACGCCAGCGGCTGTTTTCCAAGCTCGTTGCAGAACTCCACCGTGCCCATCCCGCCGCCTGCGGCGATCTGCGCCTGTTCTTCCACAAAAACGCTTTCCGCGAACTTTCCGGCGGGGTCTGCATCCGGGTAGCACAGCCCGGAAGTCATTCCCAGCAGCTCGGACACCCACGGGGCCCGCGGTGCCGGAACGATTTCCCCGTCCGGCCGGACAACCCGGGGATTACGGAAACCCGGCAGGTACATGTCCACACCGGCCTGCAGGTCCAGCTGTCCACGCTCCGCAAGGATCATCGCGGCTGCGGCAGTTACCGGCTTGGTCTGGCTGTACAGCCGGAAAATGGAATCCCGCCGGATCTTCTTTCCGCTTTCAATATCCGCGTACCCGGCCTCCGCGTAGCACAGCGGTTTTCCGCTGCGCAGCACCAGCAGGTTGATTCCTGCAGCTTCCCGGTTCTCCACCGCCTGCTCCAGGCAGGCCGTCAGTTTTTCCTTCAGTGTCATATGCGTTTCCTTCCGGTTATTCGGTGATGATGGCATAGAACAGCGGCGGCTTCTCCGCCGGTTCGGGTCCGATCCGGATGGCTGCTTTGATCGCTGCCTCCGCCCGTGCCGCGTCCGCTTCATTCTTCGCATGAAGCTCAACCAGCGGTGTGTCTGCTTCCACCTTGTCGCCCAGGCGGACCTTCAGCACATAGCCGACCGAGTAATCCAGCTGGTCTTCCATCGTTTCCCGTCCGGCGCCCATTGCCTGGGACGCGAGTCCCAGCGCCTCCGTATCCATCTTCTGCACATAGCCGGCTTTTCCGCACACCGCGGTGCGGATCACCGCCGCCTGCGGCAGCAGCTTCACGTCATCGCAGACCGCCGGGTTGCCGCCCTGTGCTGCAATCATATCCTTCAGCTTCTGCAGTCCGGCGCCGGAAGCAATCGCTTCGCGCATCCGCGCTTCGCCTTCCTCCGCGGTCTCCGTAATGCCCGCCAGTTTCAGCATCCATCCGCCGATTCCCAGGGACACCTCCAGCAGGTCGCCGCCTGCCCGTCCGGCCAGCAGGTCAATGGCTTCCTTCACCTCCAGGGCATTCCCGACGTGGGTGCCCAGGGGCTGGCTCATATCCGTCACCAGCGCGACCATGGGTTTCCCGGCCAGCCGGCCGACCCGCACCATGCCCTCCGCCAGCGCCTTGCTGTCCTCCAGCGTATGCATGATCGCGCCGCTGCCGGTTTTGACATCCAGCACGATTGCGTCCACACCGGATGCCAGCTTCTTGCTCATAATGGAGGAGATGATCAGCGGCAGGGAGTCCACAGTCGATGTCACATCCCGCAGTGCGTACAGCGTCTTGTCCGCCGGCGCCAGGTATCCCGACTGCGCCGCCACCACCAGGCCGATTTCATTGACCTGGCGGATAAACTGATCCGTGCTCATCGCAACCTTCATTCCGGGAATGGATTCCAGCTTGTCCAGCGTACCGCCGGTATGTCCCAGTCCCCGGCCGCTGATTTTGGCCACGGGCACGCCGCACGCTGCCGCCAGCGGCGTCAGCACCAGGGTCGTGGTATCGCCGACACCGCCGGTGGAATGCTTGTCCACCTTGATGCCCGGAATCGCGGACAGGTCCGCGACATCCCCGGAATCGCGCATTTCCAGCGTCAGGTCAGTCGTCTCCCGGTCAGTCATTCCGTTCAGGCGGATCGCCATCAGCAAAGCAGCCAGCTGGTAATCCGGCACGGATTTTTCCGCCGCTGCCTGCGCGAAAAAGTGGATTTCCTCCCGGCTCAGTTCTCCATGCAGTTTTTTCTTCTCAATGATCTCCAGCATCGTCATAAGCCGTTCCTCCCGAAACAAAATGCCGCCGTCCCGGTCCGGGCAGCGGCGGCAGTCGCAATGCGGTTATTCTTCTTCGTCCTCGTCGGGCAGGTCCGCGTTGTGGTACACGTTCTGCACGTCGTCGCTCTCCTCCAGCAGGTCCAGCATCTTCTGGATCTTCTGGATGGTGTCGGGATCCGTCACCTCAACGGTGTTCTGCGGAATCTTCTGCACCTCGGCGGACAGGAAGGAGAAGCCCTGCTTTTCCAGGTTCTCGCGGACCGTGCTGAAATCGGCCGGTGCGGTCAGGATTTCGAACACGTCGTCTTCCACCTTCACATCCTCAGCACCGGCGTCCAGGGCGATCATCATCATCTCGTCCTCATCGCTGCCGGGCTCGCGTTCCACAACCAGCACGCCGCGTTCATCAAACATGAATCCGACAGAACCGGTGGTGCCCAGGTTGCCGCCGTACTTGGCGAAGCAGTGGCGCACATCGCTGGCCGTCCGGTTCCGGTTGTCGGAAATCGTATCGACGATCACCGCCACACCGCCGGGGGCGTAACCTTCGTAGGTGATCTCCTCGTACACGACGTTGCTCAGCTCGCCGCTGGCCTTCTTGATGGAGCGCTGGATATTATCGTTGGGCATGTTGTTGGCTTTCGCCTTGGCGATGATATCACGCAGCTTGCCGTTGGATTCCGGATTGGCGCCGCCTTCCCGGACCGCAATCGCGATTTCACGGCCGATCTTGGTGAAGATCGCGCCGCGCTGCGCGTCAGCCTTGCCCTTTTTCGCCTGAATATTATGCCACTTGGAATGACCGGACATCGTATCCCTCCCAGAAAAATGTACAAAATGCTTTAACTCAAGGATTATAGCATTGAAAAATCAACTGCGTCAAGCCTTCGGAGGATTTTCCAGCACCCGCCGCAGGTATTCCCCGGTAAAGGATCCCGGCGCCGCCGCCACCTGCTCCGGCGTTCCCTCGGCCACCACCGTGCCGCCGCCGTCGCCGCCCTCGGGCCCGAGGTCGATGATCCGGTCGGATACCTTGATCACATCCAGGTTATGTTCAATCACCAGCACCGTGTTCCCGGCGTCGGTCAGCCGCTGCAGTACGTGCACCAGCCGGTCCACGTCCGCCATGTGCAGGCCGGTCGTCGGTTCATCCAGCAGGTAGATGGTCCGTCCGGTCGCCTTCCGGCTCAGCTCGGTCGCCAGCTTCACGCGCTGCGCCTCGCCGCCGGACAGCGTGGTGGACGCCTGCCCCAGCTTCATGTATCCCAGCCCGACATCTGCCAGCGTTTCCAGCTTCCGTTCAATGGCCGGATGGTTTTCGAAAAAGACCAGTGCTTCCTCAATCGTCATGTCGAGCACTTCGCTGATATTCTTTCCCTGCCAGGTCACCTCCAGGGTTTCCCGGTTGTACCGCTGCCCGTGGCACACGTCGCAGGGCACATACAGGTCCGGCAGGAAGTGCATCTCGATCTTCTTCATACCGTCGCCCTGGCAGGCTTCACACCGCCCGCCCTTCACGTTGAAGGAGAAACGGTTCTCCCGGTATCCGCGGGCCTTGGCTTCCGGGCTCATCGCGTACAGCTTCCGGATCTGGTCAAACAGGCCCGTATAGGTGGCGGGATTGCTCCGGGGCGTCCGCCCGATGGGACTCTGGTCAATCATGATGATCTTGTCCAGCTTTTCCAGTCCGTCCATGCTGTCAAACGCGCCCGGGCGGGTCTTCGCCCGGTTCAGCACACGGGCCAGGTGCTTGTACAGGATCTCGTTCACCAGGCTGCTTTTCCCGCTGCCGCTCACGCCGGTCACGCAGGTCAGCACTCCCAGGGGGATCTTCACATCGATATGCTTCAGGTTATGCTCCGATGCACCGTGTACGGTCAGGTACCCGGTGGGCTTCCGCCGTTTTTTCGGCACGGGGATGGATTTCCGTCCGCTCAGGTACTGCCCCGTCAGGCTGTCCGGGCTGGCTTTGATATCCTCCGCCGTACCCTCCGCCACAATGTAGCCGCCGTGGATACCCGCACCGGGGCCGACGTCCACAATCCAGTCCGCCGCCAGCATGGTTTCCTCGTCGTGTTCCACCACGATCACGGTATTCCCGATATCCCGCATCCGGCGCAGCGTCGCGATCAGCTTCGCGTTGTCCCGCTGGTGCAGGCCGATGGACGGCTCATCCAGGATGTACATCACGCCCATCAGCGCGCTGCCGATCTGGGTGGCCAGGCGGATCCGCTGCGCTTCGCCGCCGGACAGCGTCCCCGCGCCGCGGCTCAGTGTCAGGTAGCCCAGACCCACGTCGCTCAGGAAACCCAGCCGGGCATCAATCTCCTTCAGGATCTGCGCCGCGATCACCTGGCTGCTGCCTTCCAGCTTCAGCTCCCGGAAGAACTTCCGCGCTTCCGTAATGCTCATGTCACTGACCTCGGGCAGGCTCTTCCCGCCCACGGTCACGGCCCGGGCTTCCGGCTTCAGCCGCTGTCCGCGGCATTCCGGACAGGTCTCCTCGGCCATGTATTCCTCATAGGCCTGCTTCATCGCTTCGGAGGTGGTCTCGCGGTACCGCCGCTCCAGCGTCGGAATCACGCCCTCAAAGGATGTGGTATACTCGCTCATTCCCCGGACGCCTTCATAGGTAATCCGGATCTTTTCATCCCCGGTACCGTAGAGGATGGCGTTCATGCCTTCCTCGTTGATGTCGCCCACGGGGGTATCCATCGTAAAGCCGTATTTCTGGCCCATTGCCGCGAAATACTGCGCCGCAATGCCGTTGTCCTCCCCGGTATTGAAGCCCATCGCGGTCAGCGCGCCCTCCCGCAGGCTCAGCCGGTCATCCGGGAAAATCGCATCCTTGCTGATCTTCATGCGGATGCCGAGGCCGCTGCACGCCGGGCAGGCGCCGAACGGGCTGTTGAAAGAGAACATCCGCGGCGCCAGCTCTTCAATGGAAACGCCGCAGTCCGGGCAGGCATAGTTCATGCTGTACAGGGTTTCCCCTTCGCCCATCCGGTCGATAATCACCAGTCCCGCGCTCTTTGCGGAGGCGGTCTCGATATCCTCCGCCAGCCGCTGGGTAAACTCCTTGCCCTCGCGGCGGATCAGGCGGTCCACCACGATCTCAATCGTATGCTTCTTCTTTTTGTCCAGCTCCGGCGTGTCTTCGAGATCATACATGGTGCCGTCAATCCGCACGCGCACATACCCGCTTTTCCGCGCGTTCGCGAGAATATCCCGGTGCTCGCCCTTCCGGGCGCGCACCAGCGGGGACAGCACCTGCATCCGGGTTCCCTCCGGTACGGCGCATACCGCATCCACGATCTCATCCACGCTCTGCTTCCGGATCTCCCGGCCGCACTGCGGGCAGTGGGGCACACCGGTCCGCGCCCACAGAAGGCGCAGGTAGTCATGGATCTCCGTCACCGTGCCCACGGTGGACCGGGGATTCCGTCCGGTTGTCTTCTGGTCGATGGAAATTGCCGGGCTCAGTCCGTCGATGGTATCCACATCCGGCTTGTCCATCTGTCCCAGGAACTGGCGGGCATAGCTGCTCAGGCTTTCCACATAGCGGCGCTGGCCTTCCGCGTAAATCGTATCAAAAGCAAGGGAGCTTTTGCCGCTTCCGCTCAGGCCGGTAATCACCGTCAGCTTGTCCCGCGGGATTTTCACAGATATGTTCTTGAGGTTATGCTCCCGCGCACCCCGTATATCCAGATATTCGTTCATGCTTCCTTATCCTGCTGCTTCCTGGCCCGTTCGTTTGTATCGATCGTGCCCCGGTAAACCACAAATTTCTGGTACAGAAACTCGGTAACGAAATTGATCAGCATTGTGCCGATCTGGACGACATAGTTGTTTACCAGCGGTTCGCCGGAGGCGGCCGCGCCGGTAAACGGGTTCTCGCCGGTCAGCGCCGCCGTCCACCAGGTGCTCAGCGGTGTGAACACCAGGTAGAACAGGCCCACCAGCAGCATGCTCCGCTTGATATCCGCGTCACTGCGGAAGGTGTACTTCCGGTTGAAGGTAAAGTTCCACAGCACGCTCAGGATCAGGGAAACCAGGTAGCTCAGCCACGGTGCCCAGTGCAGCACCTCGTACATCAGCGTGTACGTGGCAATCTGGATAATCCCGGCTGAAGCGCTGAACAGCGTAAATTTCAGTGCCTGCCATGCCTCATGCTTTCCGTTGGCCATCGCGCCATCCTCCTGTACTGTCCGTTACTGCTCGCTCATCACCAGCCGGAGCGCCGGTTCCGCATTCATGTCCAGTCCGGCGGTTTCACCCCGCCGCAGCTGGTAATACGCCGCGCTTCCGATCATCGCTCCGTTGTCCGTGCACAGTTTGATTTCCGGCATATACAGCCGGACACCCAGTTCATCGCACATTGCCTGCGCCATCCGCCGCAGCTCCCGGTTGGCTGATACACCGCCCGCCAGCGCCATACCGCCTGCCGCGGTTTCCGGCCGCTCCCGGATCAGGATCCGGGCTTTGTCGGTCAGTTCCCTGCAGACTGCCCGGCGGAATGATGCCGCCAGGTCGGCCCGGGGCAGCGGTTCTCCCCGCTGTTCAATCCCGTGTACCGTGTTGATGAACGCGGTTTTCAGTCCGCTGAAGCTGTAATCATACCGCCCCGCGGTCTTCGGTTCCGGAAGGCGGAACGCCTCCGGATCTCCCTCCTCAGCCAGCGCGTCAATCCGCGGGCCGCCGGGATACGGCAGTCCCAGCGCGCGGGCCGCCTTGTCAAACGCTTCGCCTGCCGCATCGTCCGCAGTCTGGCCCAGCAGCCGGTATACGCCGTAATCCCGGACCTCCACCAGGTGGCTGTGCCCGCCGGAAACCACAAGGCACAGGAACGGCGGTTCCAGGTCCGGATTTGTCAGGTAGTTTGCGCTTACGTGGCCTTCAATATGGTTCACGCCAATCAGCGGTTTTCCCGCCGCGAAGGCCAGTCCTTTCATGCAGTTCACACCGGTCAGCAGTGCGCCGACCAGCCCGGGGCCTTTGGTCACCGCCAGTGCATCCACGTCCGCCAGCTCCATGCCGGCCGCGCGCAGCGCCTCGTCCACCACCCGGTCGCAGGCTTCCATGTGGGCCCGGCTCGCGATTTCCGGTACCACGCCGCCATACAGTTCATGCAGGTCGATCTGGCTGAACACAATATTGCTCAGGATTTTGCGTCCGTCCTCAATCACCGCCGCGGCGGTCTCATCGCAGCTGGTTTCCAGCGCCAGGATCCGGACGCCCTTCTTGTCCCGCAGTGCCTCCGCCTGCCGGCGGGAGGCTTCTTCATAGGTCATGGTTTTTGCTCCTTGTTTCTGCTCCGGTTCATTCCGATCCGGGCCGCGGCTTCCAGCAGCACCGGCATGGCCAGTGCCCGCATAGCGCCCCGGATGCCCAGGCGGATAAAGAAATCCAGCGGCATCAGGCGGATCAGCAGGTCCGTCCGCGGGTTCAGCAGCCATCCGCCGTTGGGAAATGCCGCCTTGTGAAAGGTAACAAACAGGCCGGTAAAATCTGCCAGCGCCCAGATCAGCAGCATGGCAAGCACGCCGCCCATGATCCGCAGCCCGGTCAGGATTCCCCGGCAGAACCGTTCCCGGTTTCCGCGCAGCAGCGCGGCGGCAGTCAGCGCCAGCGCCGGCACACCCGCCAGGATCATCACCGTCCGGTCCAGGGATATCAGCGCCCGGCAGTCCGCCATGTGCGCAGCCTCATAGTCATGGAAGCACGGGGTGTTCTGCCCCGCGCTGTCCGTGACTGTATACTGGAATTCCGCAATCCGTCCGGTCAGGTATCCCACGGTCATGCTTCCGACTCCGGGATATTCCTCCGCGGCCAGCCCGGTCATCTCCGGCGGCGCGCACCGCATCATTTCCGTTTCCATCAGACGGCCGTCCCCGGCAATCTGCAGGATGACCGCTGTAATCCAGAACACGATCCAGAGAATGGCTGCCGCTGCGCCGATGGCTTTGGAATGTTTCTTCACGCTGCCTCCTGTGGCCGCCTTGCGATCGCCGTTACCCATTCCTGCTTCGCTTACAGCTTGCAGCAATGGACGGCTGTGGCATAGGAAGCACGATACGCACTGAAGTGCGTGTGCTTCCGTATGCGATCGCCGTTACCCATTCCTGCTTCGCTCACGGCTCGCAGCAATGGACGGCTGTAGCATGCGAAGCACGATACGCGCTGAAGCGCGTGTGCTTCTGCATCATTGCATTTTTAAGTATGCTGTTACAAAACCTTCCAGGTTGCCGTTCATGACGTCGTCAATGTTGCCGGATTCGTAGTTCGTCCGGTGGTCCTTCACCATCGTGTAGGGCTGGAAGACATAGGAGCGGATCTGGCTGCCCCATTCAATCTTCTTCATCTCGCCCTTGATGTCCGCCATCTGCTGTTCCTTTTCCCGCTCACGCAGTTCCAGCAGCTTCGCTTTCAGCATTTTCAGACAGGTCGCGCGGTTCTGCACCTGGTCGCGCTCCGTCTGGCAGGCCACCACGATGCCCGTGGGGAAGTGCGTCATCCGGACGGCGGAACTGGTCTTGTTGACGTTCTGTCCGCCGGCGCCGCTGGAGTGGTAGGTATCCACCCGCACGTCCTTCATATCAATCTTGATCTCGTCGCCGTCATCTTCCAGCATCGGTGCGACATCCAGGCTGGAGAAGCTGGTGTGCCGCCGGGCGTTCGCATCGAAGGGGCTGATGCGCACCAGCCGGTGCACGCCCTTCTCCCCGCGCAGGTAGCCGTAGGCATGGTCGCCGCTCACTTCGAACGTCACGCTCTTGATGCCGGCTTCATCCCCGTCCAGCAGGTCCAGCAGCTTCACCTCGAAGCCCATCCGCTCGCAGTACCGGGTATACATCCGGTACAGCATCTGCGTCCAGTCCTGCGCTTCCGTTCCGCCGGCGCCGGCATGCAGGCTCAGCACCGCGTCGCTGTCGTCATAGTCGCCCCGCATCAGGGTTTCCAGCTCCAGCGCGTCCGACTGCTCCTTCAGCTTTTCCAGCTCTTCGCCGACCTCGCGCACCATGTCCTCATCGTTCTCTTCCTTCGCCAGTTCCATCATGGTATCAATGTCATCGGCGGTGGAGAGCAGGTGCTCATAATGATTCAGTTTGTTCTTCAGATGGCCCAGCTTCTGGTTCACCTTGGTGGACCGTTCCGTATCATTCCAGAATTCCGGCTGGTTCATTTCCTCGGTCAGCTCTTCAATCTGCTCCCGCATATGGTCGATATGCAGTGCCTCGCCGGCTGCCAGGATGCTCTTCCGGATTCCGCTGATTTCCTGGGCGTATTGTTCCAGTTCAATCATGGTTTCATTCTCCTTCATTTGGGTCCCCTGCGTCTGTTTTTCCGCAGTCAGTCAGTTATGTCCGTCTCATTCACCAACCGAGCTCTATTGCTGATCTTTCAGCATGCAGCAGTTCTTGTACTTCTTGCCGCTTCCGCAGGGGCACGGATCGTTCCGTCCCACCTTCTGGCCGGGCTTCACGCGCCGCGGCTGCCGGGGGCCGTCTCCCGCCGTGCGGGCTTCCACCGGTTTTGCCGTCTGCACCCGCTCCGGTGTCACCTGCACCTTGGTCTGGTAAACCCGGCGCACGGTATCCTCCCGGATCAGGTGATTCAGCTCCTCAAACATGTGGGTTGCTTCAATCTGGTATTCCGTCACGGGATTCTTGCCGCTGTATGCCCGGAAGCCGATGCCGTCACGCAGCTGGTCCATGGCGTCAATATGGTCCATCCAGCGGGTATCCACGCTGCGGAGCAGCATCACGCGCTCCACTTCACGCATATCCACATGGATCCCGTCGAGCATTTTCTCCCGCTCTTCGTAGAATTCGCGGGCATCCTGCTTCAGCTCCGCAATGAATTCATCCCGCTTTCCTTCTTCAGCCAGGGAGCGGAACTTCTCCACCGTGCCATGATGGTTGCACAGGTTTTCCAGGTAATTGACGGCTTCCTTCCATTCCCAGTCGTCGGGATCCTCGCCGTTCATCCAGCGGCCCATGGCGAAGTCGATCACATGGTCCGCCATCCGCATAATGCTGTCCTTGACGTTTTCGCCCATCAGCACGCGGCGGCGCTGTCCGTAGATTACCTCGCGCTGGCGGTTCATCACGTTGTCGTATTCCAGCACATGTTTCCGGGTTTCGAAGTTGCGTCCCTCAATCCGCTTCTGGGCGCTCTCAATCTGCTTGGTCAGCAGTCCCGCCGTCAGCGGCTCATCGTCCTTCAGGCCCAGCCGGTCCACCATCACGCCGATCCGTTCGCTGCCGAACAGGCGCATCAGGTCGTCCTCCAGGCTGATAAAGAACTGGGTGGAACCGGGGTCGCCCTGCCGGCCCGAACGGCCGCGCAGCTGGTTGTCAATCCGGCGGCTTTCATGGCGCTCCGTGCCGATGATATGCAGGCCGCCGGCCTGCAGAACACGGTCATGCTCCACATCGGTTTCCGTTTTGAACTGCCGGTACAGTTCCTGGAAGCGCTTCCGGGCTTCCAGCACCTCGTCGCTGACATGCTCGTTGTGCCCGACGGCCTCCTCGATAATCTCCTCTTCAAAGCCTTCCTGCTTCATCGCCTTCCGGGCCATGAATTCAGGATTACCGCCCAGCACGATATCGGTACCGCGGCCGGCCATGTTGGTCGCGATCGTTACGGCATCCCAGCGTCCGGCCTGCGCCACGATTTCCGCTTCACGGGCATGGTTCTTGGCGTTCAGCACTTCATGGGCAATGCCCTTCTTCCGCAGCATGTCGCTCAGAAATTCACTGACCTCCACGCTGATCGTGCCGACCAGGATCGGCTGGTGCGTCGCGTGATGCTCCGCGATGGATGCGAGGACTGCCTGGTATTTCGCGTTCTTGTTTTTGTATACAACATCCTCCAGGTCTTTCCGGATCGTCGGCTTGTTGGTGGGGATTTCCACGACGTCCAGCGCGTAGATGCCCTGGAATTCGCTCTCTTCCGTCTTCGCTGTACCGGTCATACCGGACAGCTTGCCGTACATGCGGAAATAGTTCTGGAATGTGATCGTGGCCAGCGTTTTGCTCTCGCGTTCCACCTTCACATGTTCCTTCGCTTCAATCGCCTGGTGGAGGCCTTCGGAATACCGCCGGCCGATCATCAGGCGGCCGGTGAATTCATCCACGATGATGACCTGGCCGTTCTGCACCACGTAGTCCACATCACGCTTCATCAGGGAATGCGCCCGCAGCGCGCAGTTCACGTGGTGGTTCAGCTCGCTGTTTTCCGGATCGTTCAGGTTCTCAATGCCGAAAGCCGCTTCCACCTTCTGGGCGCCTTCGTCCGTCAGGGTCACCGCTTTCTTCTTCTCATCCACCTCGTAGTGGGTTTCCGCCCGCATGGTCTTCACCACGGCGTCCACCTTGTCATACAGCTCAGTGCTCTTTTCGCCCTGGCCGGAGATGATCAGCGGTGTCCGCGCCTCATCGATCAGGATGGAGTCAACCTCGTCCACGATGGCAAAGGCGTGCCCGCGCTGTACCAGGTCTCCCTGCCGGATCACCATGTTATCCCGCAGGTAGTCAAATCCCAGCTCGTTGTTCGTTCCGTAGGTAATGTCGCAGGCATATGCCGCGCGGCGTTCTTCCGGTTCCAGGTCGTGCACGATCAGTCCGACCGTCAGTCCCAGGAAGCGGTGCACCTTGCCCATCCACTCGCTGTCGCGGCGGGCCAGGTAGTCGTTCACCGTTACAATATGTACGCCCTCGCCCCGGAGTGCGTTCAGGTACGCCGGCATGGTGGCCACCAGCGTTTTGCCTTCACCGGTTTTCATTTCAGCGATCCGGCCCTGGTGCAGCACGATGCCGCCCAGCACCTGTACGCGGAACGGCCGCAAACCAAGCACGCGGTCCGCCGCCTCCCGCACGGTGGCAAACGCCTCCGGCAGGATGTCATCTTCTGTTTCCCCGTTCCGCAGCCGTTCACGGAACTCAGCGGTCTTCGCCTGCAGCTGCTCGTCGGTCAGCGCCCGGTACTCCTCCTCCAGCGCCATCACTTCGTCCACAGGCTTTTTCAGTTTCTTCAACTGGGCATCATTTCCGGCTCCCAGCATCTTCTTCAGAAAGTCCAGCATCGGTGTTCTCCTCACGTTCGCTTTGTCCGCTGCAAAACGGACATATATAGACAAATTATTATACCACCCCAAACCCCCGCCCGCAACCACAAAACATCCGGGCAACCGTGTCCCTTTTCCGGGACAAAAAAATCCGGAACCCGTATCGGGTTCCGGAACAATGGATCTTCAGTTCAGGGAATCAGCCCTTCTTTGCCCTCCGGCGGTGTGCGGCTTCAGCCGTCTGCACTGCGCTGTCCGCAGCGTCCTTCAGGGCTTCTCCGGCATCCTCTGCCGCTTCCGTTACGGCTTCCGCCGTTTCGGCAGCTGCTTCTTCCACGGTTTCCGCGGCCGCTTCAGCTGTCTGCTCCGCGTCTTCCTTCTTCTCGGAATACAGACGGCGCAGCGTCTCCGCCATCGGCGCAGCCTCTTCCGGGATGTCCGTCTTTTCCTCAGCGGACGCCGGGGCTTCTTCCTTCACGGCTTCCGTCTCTTCCTCCTGCGGCTTCTCCTCATCCATACCGCTGCGGACCTCATTTCTCCGTCCGCGTTTCGGTGTGGCGCTGTAGTCGCGGTACAGACCGCCGTCCAGGTGGTCCATTGCCTTGTTGGACTGGCTCTTGCTGATCGCCCGGCGTACCGCGCCGATCAGCAGCAGGATGGCCAGCGCGCCGGCTACAGCCGCCAGGATCCACTTCAGCGAATCCGCAACGCCTTCCGCCTGGCTGATCCAGGTGGGTTCCGCGGTTGCCGGGGGATAGGTGATCTGCACCGGGGCTACCGGGGTAACCACCGGAGTCGCCGTCGGTTCCGGTGTCGGCGCTGAGTGATCAATCCGGATCGCATTGCTTGGGAAGCTCAGCGTCTGGCCCAGCTGGTCATTCGCCCGTGCTTCAAACTGGAATGTTCCTTTTTCGCTGATCAGTACATCCCGGACGAAGGTCTGGCTCTGGCCGGCGGGGATGGAGGCGAATGTGTACAGCCGGGTGTTCACCGCGTACACGGCGATAGTGTTGACGTCCACATTGCTTTCGTTGGTCACGGTCACCGTGAAGCGGACCTGTGCGGGAATCGTGTAAACAACATCCCGGTCTGCTTCGGCGTTCACGCGCAGCGCAATCTGCTGGGTGGGATCGGTGGCGATCACCTTCACCTGGCCGGTCGCGGTTTCCACCGCCTGGCCTTTCCCGTCCTCTCCCTTTACGGTAAACAGGAGGTCCTGGGTTTCCGTAATGGTCAGGTCCTTCTCCAGCGTCAGGGACTGCCCTTTCGGAACCGTGACGTTTTCGAACACGGTTCCCAGCTTCTCATCCGTTACGACAACGTTCGTAAAGTCGGTTGATCCGGTGTTCTTCAGCTTCAGTGTCAGCTTGACCGCTTCACCCGGCGCGCCGCCCTTTTTGTCGGCGGACAGCGTGGCGCTCAGGTTGATCTTGCCGTATTTGATGGTGGCGTTTTCCACCTTGCTGGTATAGCTCTTTCCGCCGGCTTTGAAGGACACGGTGGCCGAACTGGTCAGGTCCTTCTTGCCCATTTTGACCGTGAATACGTGCTTTGCTGTATCACCGGCCTTGATGCTGCCGATGGAGGCACTGTCCTTCGCGATGGAGGAGTTCTCTTTGATGGAGACGGAGGAAACATCCGCGGAGCCATTGTTGGTGATCTCATAGATCACGCTGACTTCCTGTCCTTCTGAAGCCGTCTGCGGAATGATGGAGCGTTTCACATCCAGTTCCGGTTCCGCACCGGAATACTGGATTGTCTTTTTAAGCTCGGCAGCGTAGGACTTCAGCTCGCCCGCATCGTTATACGCGGAATAGCGGACAAGGAAGATGATCTTGCCTTCGTCCAGTTCCTTCTGCGTCACGGACCAGGGACCGCTCCAGTTCTTGCTGGATCCGGCGGTCAGCGTGGGAGAGCCAAACTCCTCCACCTGCTTCCCGGTGGGATAGTACAGGGTTACCGGTCCGGGGAGGTCGCTTTCACCTGCGTTGCTCACCGTAATGGAAACCGTTATGGTTGTCGGCCCTGTAAACTTGCTGGAGCTGAGCTCCATATTGAATTTCAGCGAATTGTTGGCTGCCAGTGCCGATCCCGTCACCAGAAGGATCAGCGCGATGCCAAGCGCCAGTACCAGCCACAGCCGTTTTCTGCTCATATTGTTTCGGAGCCCCCGCTCCTTCCTCCTTCCTCCGGCGAATTCCTCCGCCGGACCCGCTATGAACTTACGGTTACAGGATGTCTATGATATTTTACCGGCTAAGCAATGCCATGTCAAGCTTTCGGCTCTTCTTCGGCAAAATCTGCCGGCGGAGTCTCTCCCTCCGCCGGGACGGATTCCGCGAACGAGTCCGCCCAGGCGGGTTCCATATCGTCCATCCGGATCTGTTCCACGGCCGGTTCCCGGAATGCGCTGCGCCTTACCGCGGGCGCGTCCGCCTTCATGGACGGCGGCAGCTTGACCTTTTTCTTCTTCCCCAGTTTTTCCCGGACAAAGCCGATGGTATCATCCCAGGAGAACGGCGTGCACATTGCGGGAATCCGCAGCCACCAGGCCGGGGCATAGAAGAGGATCATGCATTTTTCAGGCCACAGCTGTACCCGGGCCACATCCTTCCATGCCAGGTCCCTGCGGGAAAGCATCAGCACCCGGGCATCTCCGCCCTCCGCCTGCTTTGCCGCCGCCGGGGATCTCAGCCGCGCCAGCAGCTTCAGCGGGGTCGGATCCGGCAGGTAACGCGTTTCGTGGATACCCCGGCTGTCCACCACAAAGTCGGACAGTTCCTTTCCCTGCAGCAGCAGGGCGGCAGATACCGCCAGCAGGGCCGCCGCCAGCAGGATCAGCAGTGTCAGCGGGAATCCGGAGGTCATCATCCGCTCCACCGCGGCCACACCGCCGCTCACCGCTTCCGCCGCCAGCACCAGCACCAGGATGACCAGCGCTGCTGGCAGCAGCACACGCATCACGCTGTTCCAGTACATCCAGTCCTTTACCGGCGTGCGCTCCACACACCATGCGGCATGCGCGGCGTTTTTGCCCAGCCGGGTTCCGCAGCGGGGGCAGACCTCCCCCGGTTCCACTTCCCGGCCGCATTTTTTGCAGTATGCTGTCAGTGCCATTCCCGGCCTCCCTTGCGGCGTGACGCCGTCTGTCGCATTGATTATACATCAGAACCCGTCCGGGGGCAAAGCTTTTGCGCCGATACTCCGGACATATGAGAAGGATGCTGCCGTGCGGGCAGCATCCTCCGCCGGTTCCCCCGGCCGGGATTCATGCGTCCAGTACATTTTCCCGGGTAATATTCCGCAGCCATTTCCGGCTCCGGTAATGCCGGAATACCCACGGCCACTTTACGAATTCATCCGTACACAGCAGGAAATAGACCGCCAGCGGCGGAAGCCTCAGGACCGCCGCGGCCAGGAATCCCAGCGGGACCGCATAGCACCACATATCAATCGTGTCGCAGACAAAGCCGAACCGGCTGTCGCCTCCTGCCCGGAAAATCCCGGCGATCAGGGTGGTGTTCACCGCCTGCCCCATCACATAATAGGTATTGATCAGCAGCATTCCCTTCAGGTAACCCCGGCCCGTGTCCGTCAGGCTGGCAAACCGCAGTACCGGCGGGATGCACGCCAGTACCACCAGCCCGCCGGCAATCCCGGACAGCACCGTCAGCTTCATCAGGACTTTCGCGCCCTGCTCCGCTTCCTCCAGCCGTCCGTTCCCCAGCAGGTGGCCCAGCAGGATTCCCCCGCCGCTGGCCACGCTGAAGCACAGCACCGTCCCGAAGTTCCGTACCAGGGAAGTAAAGGAGTTGGCCGCCACCATATCAGTTCCGAGGAACTGCCCGATGATGACCGAATACATCGAAAACGCCAGCCCCCAGGATACATCATTCAGGGTGGCCGGCATGGCCATCCGCAGGAAATCCCGGAACAAAGCCCGGCTCCGGATAAACATGCAGGACAGCTTCAGCTTCACATCCCGGCTCCGTCCGGATACCGCCAGTGCCAGCACCAGCTCCGTGATCCGCGAGATGGATGTCGCCAGTGCCACGCCCGCCGCGCCGAGCTTCGGCGCTCCGAACAGGCCGAAAATGAACACCGCGTTCAGCAGGATATTCAGCAGGAACGCCGTGGTGTTCAGCGCCGTGCTGATTCCCACGCGGCCGATGGAACGCAGCGTGGCAAGGTAGATTTCAATCAGTCCCCAGCAGAGGTATGCCGCGGACACGTTCCGCAGGTACTGCGCTCCGATTTCAATCAGTTCCGGATCCGGTGTAAACACCCGCATCATCTGCTCCGGAATCAGCAGCGCCGTGGCTGCCAGCAAAGCCGTTACAGCCACCGAGAATCGCAGCGCGATTCCCTCCACCGCCTCCACGGCCCGCAGGTCACCCCGGCCGAAATACTGGGCGCTCAGCATGGTCACGCCGGTTCCCAGGCCGTACAGCACCATAAACAGCACACTGGCATACTGGGTCGCCAGGGAAACTGCCGAAATATGCGCCTGTCCCACAAAGTTCAGCATCACCACATCAGCGGAGTTCACCGCCGCGCTCAGCAGGTTCTGCAGGATGATCGGCAGTGTCAGCTTCATGATCTGCCTGCATACCGGGCGTTCTTCCCGGGTGATCCGGATTCTGTTGATCATACCGGTTGTGTTTCCTCCGTCCCGGGCACCCCGGGTATAGTCGGTTCAGCCTTGCTTTTTCCGCTGCCGGTCAGCAGTACGGTCACCTTCTTCCACAGCAGGCGGAAGAGCAGCGTCGCGGGAACAGCGCATCCCAGCACTGCCGCAATGAACAGCGGAACCGATTTGATGTAGACAATGCTCTTTGAGATATCCAGGAAATTGTATCCGAACAGTTCCACAAAAATCCCGTGCATCAGGTAGAATTCCAAAGTCACTCCGCCCAGCCAGGCCAGCACTTTGTTGCCCAGCTTCACCTTCATCATCAGCAGGAAGCAGAAGGCGACAAACGCGATGCACACCGTCCACTGCGCAGCTGCACTCATCAGGCGGTGCAGCACCTTCAGCGGATCACCCCACTCACCGTAATATCCCCAGCCATGGTTCAGCAGGTATTCCGACAGCAGGTACAGTCCAATGGTCGCCGCCAGGGAAAGCGCCAGCCAGAACCAGTATCCCTTCCGGAAGAAGGCTTTCAGCTTTGTTCCGAACTTTCCGGCCACAATTCCAAGCGGGAACAGGATAATGCTGTTGTACCACCATTCCCCGCGCATCCACCAGTCGTTCTGGTGGTCGATCATGGCGCCCAGCACCGTATAGGCCAGCGTAAACAGGAAAACGAAACTGATGGAAACCCAGTCCCGCCTGAAGAAGCGGAACGCCGCCCAGAACGCCAGGTAAAAGAAAGGAATCACGATCAGGTACCAGGAATTCCAGTTTGCCATATGCAGCCCGGACAGGTACCACAGGATCCGTACATAGTCCATATGCTCGCCCATCAGCAGCCGGACACCGGAATAGATGAATTCCGACAGGTAGAACGCGATCACCATCGGAATAACCCGCCGGCGGAAGAAAGTCTTCAGGTAATCCGGTTTGGTCTTCACGCTCCGGTACAGCCCCAGTCCGCTGCAGAACAGGAATATCGCCACAAACATATAACCCATGGGAATAAAGAAATTCAGGCCGTCCACATTATACTTCGCCGGATGCCACGGCGCGCAGGTCTTCTGCGCCATATGGTGCAGCGCGATTCCCAGCGCAGTGATCCCCTGCAGGATCCGGGTCTGCTTCAGTGACGTTGCTTCCTCGTTCCATTCTCTGCGTGGAAACCATTTCGCCCCGGTAAAAATCAGTGCTCCCAGCAGAAAATACACCAGGCAGATCCAGTCCATTGGATTTTCCTCCTCCGTATCCGGGTATGCCGTTTCATTCCGTAAACGTTTGCTTTCCGTACTGTACCATGTTCAGCCGAGTTTTTCAATCTGCCATTCTGAAAAATAAAAATTCTCTGGCGGCTTGTATTAGTCACCAGAGATTTCTTGTTCGTGTCATGCTTTTGATTGTTTTTCCCGTCCGCTTGGTGGAAGACAGTTCATTCCAGTCATATGTATATTTTTTCTTTGCAGGATATCAGATCATCCAATACATACTTCCTGATTAATCCCTGCCATTATTTATCTGCTCTTGAACAATAACCCAGGGATATTCGACTGTCAGTACATCATTCTCAATCTGAAAAAAGCAGGCTGTATCATCAAACGTATTGCCATATTTAAGAAGAAAAGATGTTCCGTCTTCACTGATCATATAAGTACCCGAGAAGAAACTGTCTTCAAGGAAGAATCCCGTCGGTGTGAAAACAAAACTGCTCCCGTCTTCTGTTCCTTCCCAGACGCCAAACAGGCCTTCCTGATCTTCAGTTCCACTGCCGCGATGATAATCTGTATGCTGATAGATTTCAACCTTATCGCCCGCTTTTCTGAAGCGCAGGACAAATGTTTCCCCGTTGCTGTCTGTTAAGAGAAGACGATCCGCTTGTTTCTCGCATTGATATACCTGGTTTTTATACCACACCGTTCCGTCTTCGTTCATCTTCAATGCAATCACATCATGATCATAATCAAACACCCATGTCCCATTTGTAAGAATGGATTCTTCTGATTCTGCAATACAGCAGCTTACCCCCATCAAAAGGATCATGATGATCAGCATAAGCTTTCTGATGTGAATCATAGTAAATCTTCGCCCTCTTCGTTATCGTTTTGCTCTGTCAAAAAGCGGGTGTTCCGGCCGGAACTCCCGCTTTCGCATATCATCCCGATTATCCCTTGACAGCGCCAGCAATAAAACTATCCTGTATCTGCTTACTCAGGAAAACATAAACAATCAATGTTGGGATTGTTGCCAGCGCCAAAGCAGCGCCAATGGGTCCCCACTCGGTTGTATACTGTCCGCTTAGGCTTTGCACACCGACCGGTATCGTTTTGTATATGTCCTTGCTGATAAACACAGTGGCAAACATCAACTCGTTCCAGCTCTGAAGGAAGGTATAGATTCCAACGGTCGATACAGCCGGAAGCATCAGCGGGACAATAACCCGCAGGAAGATTCCCCACACACCACAGCCGTCCAGGAATGCTGCTTCATCCAGATCGTACGGTATGTCTCCCATAAATCCAACACAGATCAGAATACCCATACTGAGGGAAAAAGCCGAATATGGAATTATCAGCGCCCAGTAGGTGTTCAACATCCTCAGCCGGGAAAGTGTCGTATACAGCGGCACAATAGCTGCATGAATCGGAATAGTCAAACCGAGCATAAAGAATGCATACATACGTTTTTTACCCTTCCACTGCAGCCGGGTCAAAGCATAAGTCGCCATAATGGAAGCAATTAACGTAATCAGGATTGTTACCACCGTTACAAGAAGGCTGTTAAAGAAGTAACGCCCCATGTTTCCGACATTCAGTGCCCGATGATAGTTGGACCACATCCATTCCTGAGGAAGGCCCATAAAATTCGGTCCAAAGATCTCTTTATTGCTTTTCAGGGAAAAAGTAAACATCCAGTAAACAGGAAACAAACAGATAATTGCCCAGAAAACCAAGCCACCCTGTACCAATATATCCGTCCATTTAAAGCGATGCTGCTGAGCTGTAGGCATGTCTGACTGATTCACTTTCGTTCTTCCCATCTTACTTTTCCTCCTTGAACGCAAAGTTGATCAGCATGGCAAACACAAAGCATAAAATAATGAGCATCACGGCGATTGTAGATCCCATACCATACCGATTTCGCAGGAACAGTTGATTAATCATCAAAGTACTTGGAAGCTCTGTTGCATGATTAGGTCCGCCATTTGTCAACACATAAATCATATCGAATGATTTCAGTGAGCCTGTTACTGCAAATATCACACTGACACGAAGAATAGGCCGGATATAGGGGATGGTAATATACCAGCTGACTTGCCTGGGAGAACATCCATCCAGCATGGCAGCTTCACTTAAATCTGCCGGCATTCCTTTAATACCCGCGTACATCAGCAGCATATGGTAACCTACATATTGCCAGAGGATGGGCACAAGACATGCTCCCATGGCAACGCTTTTATCCCCCAGCCAGATTCTGGTCCAGTTACCTAGTCCTATAGATTTAAGAATGGTGTTTAGCGCACCGTTTGCCGGGTGATAGATTTTTAACCACATCTGGCCGATAACAACAGAGGAGATTAAAACCGGCATAAAATAAATTGCCAGATACCATCTTTCACCTTTTACATGACGGCTAAGCTTTAATGCAAGCAGCAAAGCGAATGGCAGCTGAATACAAACTGACAGCACTGCCAGAAGCATCGCATTCATCAATGCCTGTTGAATATTGATGGTATCGTTGGTAAACATTTCAACGTAATTCCCGAATCCAATCCAGTTTGGAGTCAGGAGTCCGTTCCACTCTGTAAAACTGTAGTATGCGGACATCACAATTGGTGCGATCAGAATCCCGACAAACAGAATCAGAGCGGGCAGTAAAAAAAGAAAAATACTCAGTTTATAGCTCAGCGGTCTCTTCATAAACTGTAATTCCCTTCAAACAAGCAAAAGAGGGGAGACGATCCCCTCTCGGGGTTAACCCGCGCGGAACCGTCTCCCTTTATTATGTTCAGAATAGTATTCAGAACAATGCGGATAAATTATTCAGCAGCCAGGGTCTTGTCCAGGCCTTCTGCGAATCCCTGCGCATCAATTTCACCGGCAAACAGCAGTCCGATGTAATCGAGGTAAGTATTCGCTTTGTCACCGCTCAGGAAGTTGTCGCCGAACAGCACCATGCCCTTGGCCTGGCTGGCAATATCCAGCACCTGGACAACATGCTCAGAAACAACCGCTTCCGGATCAGCCTTCCAGCAGGGCAGGTTTGCACCGGACTTGTAATCAGCATCAGACATGGTACGAGCCAGTTCGAATGCCAGGGTAACAGCTTCTTCCGGATGCTCGGTGGTCGCCGAAACAGCCAGGGTGTTGTTCGGTCCGCCAATCAGTTCATACAGATCAGCATTCGCAGGATTCAGGACCGGGAACAGGGCCGCCTTGAAGATGCTGGGATCTTCGGCCTTGCTGATGTCGCCGCAGTTCCAGGAACCATTCTGATAGAACGCATACTGTCCATCAATGAAGTTGAACTTAACTTCGTCGTTGCTCAGAGCAGCAGCATTGGGATCAAAGTATCCATTTTTGACCATATCCTGGAAAGCATTGGCAGCAGCGAGAACATCGTCGTTTACCCAGCTTTCACGGCCTTCATACATGTCAATCAGCTTCTGGGTGCCCGCAGATTTGATCATCAGGGGCTCCAGATACTCAGACAGGCACCAGAGGCCATCGCTTTTGCCGGACACACCGAAGGGAATGATACCGTTGGCCTTCAGGTCTTCGCAGCACTTGTTCATGTCTTCGATGGTTTCCGGGATATGATCCCAGCCAGCTTTGGCCAGCAGATCCATGTTGGCAAACAGCACAACAAGGCTCATGGTGTAGGGAACACCGTAAAGCTTTCCATCGTAGGTGGCATTTGCGCACATATTGGCAGGCAGCTCGTCTTTGTACTGATCGTAGTAATCCTGCAGGCAGAGAACGCGTTCAGCCGCCACGAAATCACCCAGGAAGCTCATGCCCCAGGTAAAGAACACATCAGGCAGATCTGTACCGGCGGACATAGCAGCCTTAATTTTGGTCTTATACTGGTCGTTCTGGGTGGTTTCATGCTCGACCTTAATGTTGGGATGAGCGGCTTCGAAAGCAGCAATAGCATCAATATAGGACTGATAGCTAGCGTCGCTTTCCACAGCGATGGACCACAGGGTCAGGGTCACTTTGTCATCCGCGCTGGCAAAACTCACGCAGCCAAGCATGAGAGCCAGAGCCAGAACCAGGGCAAATACCTTTTTCATGATGGGGTTCCTCCTTTTTATTTTGCGGCAAAGCCGCAATATTCTCAAACAGCGCACCCGCTGTTATCGACTTTTTTCATCCTTTTCCGCACCGATCAATCAGCACAAAACGGTAAAATATCATTCCGATTCGGCACATCAACGCAAGT
>JAEEGK010009752.1_pt1 | contig 22328 bp, 11 predicted proteins | sample 8958771 | NCBI WGS metagenome assembly JAEEGK01 (sample SAMN16246547, study PRJNA631951) | gut metagenome | biome: gut microbiome; feature: rumen; material: SC-attached | host: Bos | place: Iran: Karaj | collected 2018-10 | reverse complement strand
ATAATTTTTATTTTCTTTACTTATTAGATTACAACTTAATGATATATTTTCGGCTGTATCTAATTTGTCTCCTGTTAACATCCATATTTTTATTCCTGCATTACGTAAATCTTTAATTGTTTCTGGAACTTGATCTTGTAATTTATCTTCTACTATTGTTACTCCTAATAATGTTAAATTTTGCTCTATTTCATTATAACAATGATTTACTAAAGTTTCTTTATTTTCTAAATTTAATTCTGCATCTTTTAATTTTTTAGCAAAATTTGAATAATCATTTTCCGATAACTTTTTATATCCAATAAATAAAGTTCTATAACCTTTACTACTGAAATAATCAGTGAATTTAACTGCATAATCTAAATGACTTTTTTTTCCATTAGGATTTAATCTTTTTTTAATTTCACTATCAGCCCCTTTACTATACATAAAAATATTATTCTTAGGATCTCTAATAATAATACTCATTCTCTTTCTATCAGAAGTAAAACTTATAATATTTAATATTTTATAATCAACACTTTTTTCATTATTTCCATATTTAATTCTCTTTATATCATTTGGTGACTTTAACATAGTATATCCTTGTTCACTTGAAGTTTTAACTAATTCTATATCATCAGGAGACATTCCATTATATTCTAATATACCAGTTTGTTCATTTAATGAAGGAATACATTCATTTCCTATTGACAAAGCCATCCAAAATGTATTTATCATTTCTATTTCATTTGAAGAATATTGTGAATTTTTCCTTGATACTATATCATACATGTAATTTGAATTTATTTTTATTATTTTATTTAATTCTTTTTTAGATGGAAATTTTTCTCCTTCAAATAAAGTGGTTGGAGCTGCTGCTGATAATAATGCTCCTCTTGATTTATCTGTTAATTGACTATTATTATTATTATTGATATTATTTGTATATTGAGGAGGAGGATTACTTGGAATATGCATATTATTATAATTATTTATTTGATTATTATTCATATCATATGCATATTGATTTAAATTATTATCATCAAAATTTTTTGATAAACCTCTTGATTTTGAATTGAAAGTATCATATTTTTTATTATTTGACATATTAACATTCACATAATTATTATTTAATAGTATTTGTTCATCTCTTACATATTCAAAACATAAATTCCCTATTACACAATATTTAAATTGCATTTTATTACAGGTTAATGTTCCTGTTTTATCACTGAAAATATAATTTATTTTTCCAAGTTCTTCTATTATACTTACTGAATTTGGCCCACAAAATTTTTGCCTAACAAAACTAAATAATTCAACATCAAAACTAATAAATAGCCCTTGGAAAACTTTAATAATTTCTAAAGTAACTATTAAAGATATTGGAATCATAGTATTTAATAATAATAAATAAGTAAAAAAAGATAAAAAACTTTCTTTTTTTACTTTTGAATCCGAAAAAATATAAATATCTAAAAATTCATAATGATTCTTTTCATATTTTCTATGATAAATAGCACAAATTAAACAAAGAATTAATTGCAAAAAAAAAACAAAAACCAATAAAGAATTCATTAATCTTTCAATATTACTTAATTTCATTTTTGGATTTTTTGAATTTAATAATATTTTATTATTACTTCCACTATAAACAACAATCCCAGCAATTTGATTAGTTTGTCTTAACAGAGCTCCTTTTAATAATAATTGACTAGCAGTTAAAACATAATTTAATTTTTCAATTTCATCATTAGGAGAACCATTCCAAATTAAACTCATCTTTCCATCAAATTTATATAATTCTGGATTAGGAAAATCACATTTTATTTTTCCTTCAATATTCAAAAAATTTTGAGTAAGAACTCCTTTATGATAAAAATTACCTTTTAAATCAATATTTGAAATTTTATTTTTTAAATTTTTCTCACCATCTAAACTTCCTGTTTCAATAAAACAAATTCCATCTGAATTAGAAGAATCTAATAAAATTAAATCACATGGAAATTCTTCATTTTCATTAACTAATACAATATCACCAACTTGGATATTTTCACTAATATCTTCAATAAATTGATTATTTTTAAAAATAACAACTTTTCTATTATTATTTGCTTTATCATATTTATATCTTCCTATATCTTCTATTAATTCTCTTAGCATTGAAACACTTAATACAAATACTAAAGGTAATATTGCTGTTATTGAAGTTAATGGTGATATGCTTGGAATACTTTGTAATATTGCTATAAAAAGAAAATATACATTTGGTAATCTTGTAAATTGAAGAAGAAGAGATTTTGGAAGAAATGTTATAAAATTGTATTTTGTTGTTGATATATAATTAGATTTTAAATAGGAATATTGCTTATTTTTCATGTGGTTGTTTATATAAAAAGTGTAAAATTTTGTTTTTTTTTGCTCTGAGTCTTCCATGAAATTATTGTTTTATTAATTTTTATTTTAAATAAGTTTTAAAAAATTTTATTTACATACTTTTTTTTGATTTAAAATTTATAATCTATTTTTATTTTTGTTTTAGAAATAAAAGAGTAAATTAATAATTAATTAGTAAAATAAAAAATTCTCAATACAGAATAGTATTTTAAAAATTAATTTAATATTTTACTTTAAAAAAACAAATAAAAAATGATAAAATATTTGTAAATGAATATATATACATTCAAATGATGATTTATTATAGGAACATATATTTGAATCTTATTTATATTTATTGACTTTTTTCTTATTCATTATTTTTTAATGTCATTGATTATCCAATAATATCATTTATATCATTTAAAGATTATTTTTCTCCAATTTTATTTAAATGATTTTCATCTTTAACTACTTTAAATCTTTTATTTTAAAATCTTTACCTTTTCCAACAATTATTAACATCTAAGAAATGTTTTAATTATCTTCATTGATTTCTTTGGGATTTAGTTAATAAAAATGTTAATTTATTTTTATGAGGAATTGTAAATTTTTTTTCAGGTATTTTTTTGGAAAAAAAAGGAAAAGACACTTAAAATAAATTACTATCAGATTAAAGAATTAAAACAGTTATTTAAACAAAACTTTTTTATCTTTAAATTTTTGAACTTAGTCTATTTTTCATTATTAGATATATATTTGATTATATGATAATATTTCATCATGTTAAAAATTATTGGATTTAATAATTCATTCTTTTTTTATTGGTATTTCTTTTAAACAATATCTTATTAATTAATTTAAATAAGATTAATTGATTTATTGGAGCAAAATATAAGTTTTTTGGGAAATGAGAGTTTTTTTCTTTTTTTTAATATTTTTTTTTTATTTTTTTTTTAGTTTAGTTTTTTAATTATTTTTTTATTATTTTTTATTTATTTTTTTAATTATATTTCTTTAAAATAATTAAATGTTATTTGTGTAAAGTTATTATTTTTCATAATTAATTAAAAAAACATTTTAAATATTATACTAATTATATATAAGAAAAATTTGAATTAAGAGGAATTCCGTTTACAATGAATTATTTTTAATAGCTTTTGCTTCATTTTATTAATTGGTTTTTTATTTCCATTGTAATTTTCTAACTTAATGTTAATATCAATATTTAAATTGAATTCTGTTTTATCATCTGAATAATCATTTGATTCATTCTTCTTTGATTCTGTTAAATTAAATGAATTTGATATTTTATGTTTTAATTGATTTTCTTCATAAATTTGTTTTTCATAATTTATAAATATTTTTCTTAATATTTCTGATTCATTAATTTTTGAATTCATTCTCTTCTTATTTTTAAATAAAAATTTATAAATTTTAAATTTAAATAATAAATTTTGAATTCATTAATACCGCTAATTCAAAATTATATATTAATAGAAATTAAAATCTGAATTTTAACTGATTCATTGAAATTATTATCTTCAAAATAAAAGTTTTAAATTATAGTTATTTGATTTTAAATTGAATATATATAATTTTTTAAAGTATTTAAAGTTTAACGATTTATTAAAAACATAAATTTTATTTATTATTTTTTTTAATATTAAAGAAATTTAAAGATATTTTGATTCAATTATTGATAATAAATAGAAGAAAAGTCTTATTGTTTTATTTTTGTGTTATTTTCTTTATTTTTCTTTTAAGAAATTCTGGAAATACATTTAAATTTTAAAATTTAAAAAATAAAAGAATTAATAAATTCAATTATAATTAAATCTTTAATTAATAAATTCATATTAAATAAAATTCTTATAATATCATTATTAAACTTAGTAACTATGTAGACAATCATGAACTAATTCAATAAATATAAAACAGATAATTAATTATAAATCAAAAATTTATTTAAAAATTTTCATAAAAAAAATTATTAATAATAAAAATCAGATAAAACACTTTGAATCTTTTTCCGAGTAATTGGTTTTTGAATAAATCTCTTAATAATTGAAATATTATTCATTTGATCTTGAATACTTTCTTGAGAATGTGCTGAAATAACAACAATAATTAATTTTTTACTTATTTTCCCTTCATTAACTAAATTTTCAATTTTTTTACTTGCTTGTAATCCATCCATAATAGGCATATAAATATCCATAAATATTAATTTATAATTAGGATTTTTAATAACTTTATTAACTGCTTCTTCACCATTAACTGCATAATCTGCTTTATTTTTTTCAAGTTTTAATAAATTTTTCATACAATTTAAATTAAATTCTTCATCATCAACTACTAAAATATCATTTTCTTGATTTTTACTACTTTTATCATTTACAACTTCTATATTTTTGTCTTTTATTGTATTTTCCTGTAATATTTTTTTACTTAGAGAATTATTAAAATCAATTTTAGAAATTCTATGTTTATTATTATTTTGTGTATTATTATTTTTTGGATTGTTATTAAATCCTGTAATACTTTTACATCTTGAAATACTTTCATTTAATTTATTATTTTTAGTCACTGTTCCTTTAAAAGAAGATTCCTTTTTTAAATAAGTATTAAATCTACTTTGATGAAAAGAAGATTGATTTTTATTTTCTGATTTTTGTGTTTTTGGAGTTTTTAAATTATCAATTATAGGATCTCTTAAACTTTCAACAACATCATCTATTTTTTTTAAAGACTTAGTTTGTAATAAAGTTGTCACCAAATTTTTATTTGATGAATTTTTACTCTGACTTATTAATTGAATTTGATAACTTGGTTTAGAAATTTTGTTCACACTGAAATAACCAGTAGCAGAATTAGCTTGAGTATTTTGAATAGACAAACATTGATCCTTTAATAATATTTTTTTTGTATTTTTCGCAATGCCTATATTTGATAATTTATTAAATGTATCATAATTTCCAAAAGAAGGAACTTTTAAAATAATATGTTTTGAAAATTCACTAATATCTGAATCTGTACTTGAATCTTGATCTAATAATTTTCTTTCTATTAATCCATTAAATGTTACTTCTATATATGTTGATTCTTTAGTATCAAAGGATATTTCACTTTTTAATAATTTTGATATTTTTTCTAAAATTTCTTTTAATACTTCTAAAGATTTTACTGTTTCTTTTATTTCTATATTTTCATAAAAATCTATTGATCTTTTAAAAGATTCTTTTTTTATTGGTGTATCAATTTCTTTTATTTGAAACATTAATATTAATTTTGGAGGATTATAATCTTCATCATATTTATAATTTAATATTATATCATTATCTTTTGGGACTATGTAATATAAATACATAAATATATTTTTAAAATACTCTTTTATATAATATTGATCACATTTAAAAAGGTAATTATTTAAAAAATTAAATGTTTCATTTAAATGTAATTTTATTTTTTTATAATCAAATAATAAATTCATATTTTTTGCAATTTTTTCTAAAATGAATCTTAAATTGATTATTGAAGAAATTCCAGGTTCAAATTGAATATTATCCATTACACATTTAGTATATAAAATAAATTTTTTAATCACTCTTTTAATTAAAAATATTGATAATTTTATATCAGATAAATAATTAGGATTTACTTGTTCTATAATATTAATTAAACCATTAAGAGGATTATTTAATTCATGATGAATTGTAGTTAAATGTTGAAAAGAAATAGATTTAATAATTTTTTTCCTTATTTCTTTTCTTTCATCATCAAAATTATCAATTGAAACTAAAATATAATCAGGTATAAATTGAATTTTAACATAAATCATATAATAATCAGAAAAATAAGTTTCTTTGGAATCTTTTTCATTATTATTAAATATTGAATCATATAATGTTGTTTGTGATAATTTATTTAAATCCCATTTTCTAAATTTTAACAAATCTTGTTTTAATTTAGTTAAATATTTAATTTGATTATTTTCTTCTTCTAAAGTTAGTGAAAAAGTTTCATTAAAAATTTTTCTGATAAAACTATTAGCAAATATAACTTCATTTTTTTCTTCATTATTTTCTTCATTTTTTTGTATTTCATGATTATTTGAAATTATCATTATTCCAGTTGGAAAATCATCTAATATTTTGACCAACAAAGAATCATCTTCCATAATAATTTTGGAAATTAAATTAAATATTACTTACATATGAAAGTTAAAAAAACTTTTAAATTTTGGAAAAAATATTAATAAAAGATATATATAAATAATTAGAAAATTATAAGATTTAATAATAAAATATTGAATTATGAATAAAATTCAATTATGAATCGTAACCTTTATATAAAAGAAAAACTTAAAATGTTTTTATTACTAATATATGATTTCAAAATAAAAAATGAAGACGGACAAGAAAAATTAGATATTCCACAAAGTATAAAATCAATTTTACTTGATTTTTATTATTCAAATGCTTTAAAAAATTATTTTAAAAAAAGAGGAGATGAATTGCAAAAAGGACTTGCATATTTAAAATATAAAAATTTAAATTCAAAAAATTTAAAAGATAATATTACAAAAAAAGCAAAAAATATAACATGTTTTAATCAAATTATTCTTAATGGACCTCAAATTTTTTATACAAGTCAGAATGAATTAAATATTTTTAACGAAGTAACTTGTTTAAAACTTTTTCATCGTATTAAAAATATTTTTATTGAAGGTTATGAAAATAGAAAAAATAATTTAAGTCATAGATTTATGTTGTCTTCTAATAATAATTATAATGAAATATTTAATTTGAAAAATCAAAAATCTCTTATTAAGAAATATAGTATGAAAAATAATATATTATCATTGAAACATAAAAATTTTCAAATTTATTATAAAATAAATAATAATAATTTAAATTCATCTCAAGTTATTAAAAATATAAAAGATAAATTATTAAAGGAAAAAACCGAATTACCTTATATTAATAATGTAAATATTAAAGAAAATGTTATTCTGAAAAAAAATAAATCTCATAAAAAATTAACAATATTTAAAAGGAAAAGTTTTAGAGAATCTCAAAAAATAAAAGATGAAAAAATAAAACAACAATCAAAAGAAAATTATGATTATTCTGGAATTTTTAAATTATATAATTTCTTAAATAACTCAAATAATAATATATTATAAAAAATAAATAAAATTAAAATTAAATTAAGTAGTTACAAAAAAAATATAAAATATAAAAAGCAAAAAGAATTGTTTCTTTAAAATTTAATAATTATATTATTTAATTTCCTTCATCTCCTTTTAAAGATTCAATTTGTTTTTGAAGATCAGTAACTCTTTGTCTAAGTTTTTCATTTTCTTCTTTTAATTTCAAATATTCATTTTTTAAATTGTCTTGATCAATTTCTTCTGGTGCGCTCATATTTCTTTTAATAAATTCTAAAGGATTAGTTGGTTTATCAGTTTCTTCATATAAAGAAACTAAAACTTTAGTTAATTGATCTACAACTCCTGTTTTTTCTAAATATGCTCTAAATTCATCTTTTTTTGCTTCTATTGTTTTTGCTTGAGTTGCCATATTTTATTTTTATTTATTTTTCATAAAATGATTTTTTTTAAATTAAAATTTTTTTTATTTAATATTTATTTAAATATTTTTTTACTTTCCTGAATTTGGATTTATTTGATTTTGAACTGATTCTTCTACTAATTTATTTACTGTCATTTCTAAATCATCTATTCTTTCACTCATTTCATCTATTCTATTATTTAGTTAATATATTAAATTTATTTAATTTTACCTTCCTACGATTGAGTTTGTCATTGTTTTAAATCTTTCTTCCATTTGATCTAATAATCCTTTTACAAAAGATGTTAATTCTTGTGCGTTTTGAACTTCTAATTTTTTTTTAAATTTTGAATTTACCTTGTTCTGACATTTATTATATTTGAAATTAAAAGTTTATTTTTTCTTTTAACAAATATAACTTCTAAATAATAATTTAAATAATGTCAAGAAATAAAGAAAAGTTTGTGGAAGATAATATTCCTTATAAAATGAAGATAAATAATACAATAGATTATTTAGATGAGGATAAAAGAAATAACTTTAAAAAAGCATTATTATATCATAAATTCGATCAAGAAGTATATATTCCTCAGACAATGTCAATAAATAAAACAGAATATAAAAACAAAAATTATTTATTGAATAAATTAGTAAAATTTAATTCAGATCTTTATAATGAAAATCAAAGATTAAATAAACTTCAAAAAGACAATGAAAAATTTACAAGACAATATCAATTAGTAAAATCAGAAAATGAAGCAGCTCAAAGTCAATATTTACAGAGAATAGAAGAAGTATATAAAATTAAAGGTTATAATCCAAAATTAATAACATATACTGGAAATGAAAATATGTTTGATCCATCAGTTCTTTTAGAAGAACAAGAAAAATTTCCTATTGTTGTTAAAATTGAAGATAAAACTGATATTAGAAGAGATATGAAATATTTATATAAATTTGAAGAATTATTAAAAGAAAATAAAGGAAAAACAAAAGAAGAAGAAGCTGAAGAATTAGAAAGAAAAAATAATAATTTAGAAAAAAAAAATGTTACTTTTACTGTTGAAAGAAAAGATTCTATTATATCTGATGATTATGCTGCTGCTAAGGAAGATATTAAAAGGAAAATTATGGAAGAACTTAGAATTAAAAATATGTCTTTAAAAGAATTAAGACAAATGAATTTAGATTTAATGAATGAAATTCAAGTTACTCAAACAACTTTAAATAATATTGGAAAAGATGAAGATTTATTTACTAAAAAGAAAAAATTTGTTATTGAAGAAACTTTCCTTTCTTCAAAAGGAATGTTAAGAAGTGCTAAAAAAAGACATAATGATAATCTTGAATCTAATCAAGAAAAAGAAAAAATAAATATATTAATTCAAGATAATATAATAAATGATAAAAAAGAAGAAGAAAAACAAGAAGAAAAGAAAAAAGAAGAAGAAAAAAGAAAGAATAAAAAATATTTATCTCAAAGAGAAAGAAAAGCAATATTTCAAAAAGAAAAACAGGCAAGATTAACAAAATTATATCACAATATTTTAAAATCTAATTTTAAAGATGAAGAAAAGAACATAAAGGATTATATAAACAATTATTCAGAAAGAAAAATAGCTGATGTAGATTTAAAATATGGAAGTAATTTACATGGATTTTTAAGTGATTTTCAAAATTATATTGAAAAAACAAATATTCCAAATCTTGCTAATGATGTAAATGAAGCTATGAGAGATATGAATAGAATTAATATAAGTTCTGATAATAAATTTAATAATAAAATCACTCTTGAATCTATTCATAATAGTGAAGATTTATTAGATTTAGATGAAAAAATCAATAAATTAGGTTATGATTATACTGAAAATCTTCTTCAGAATAAATATTAATTCATTTTAATGTTTTATATAAATTTATTTATATTTATGTTAGCTAAAAATTTTATCATTTTTTCTTAAAATAATTTATTTCATGTTTTAATTTAAATAATTTATTTTTTCTTTTCTTTTTCTCTAGTCTTTTTTTCTATTTCAAATTTTTTTTTTCCATATAAATCCATAAATTTAACTGTGGTTTTATCATCAACTAAATCAATTATCATTTTATTTTGTTTTTCCCCTTCATTAAATTTAATTTTTATAAGGGTGTTTTTTCTTTCTATAGAATATATTTTACTAATGTTAAAAACTATAATTAAACCTAAATCAAAAGTATTTAGAGTAAATCTAAAAATATATATTTCAAATTCTTGAAATGTTATCATACATTCATTATTTTTTGTATATTTATGAGAATTAAAATATTTCATTTGACATAAAAATAAATCATACTTTTTTTCTTCAATATTTTTATATATTTCATTTATAGGAATTTTATCAATTATTTTAATATTTATTTCTTCTTCTTCTTTTACATTAATTGCATCTTCATCTTTTTTTTTGTTATTAAATTTCCACATTTTAAAATTATCCAATAAATTATTTTTATTATCTTTACATAAATTACATTTTGGATCATGATTAAGTAAACTAATATCAAATTTAGTGATTAATTCATGAATAGCAGTAAATCCACCATAACAAAAAGATATATAAGGGTAATTTGCGTTTAATAATGTAATAAGTAATTTTTTTAAATTATCATATTCTTTTAATTTAAATTTATTTCTAATTGTCATTTTCCTTGTTAATTCTTCATTAAGTTCTTTTTCAACTTTCATTTGTTCAGATAATAATTTATGTCCAGTTTGTTTTTCTATATAATAATCATCTTCAAAACTTTTAAAATAACTTGTTCTTGATGTCATAAAAATAAAATGATAATGTCCTTTATCACTTAAAAATCTTTCTTTTATTTTTTCAACAAAATCATCTGATTTTAATTCATTTTGTTCTACCATAATCATTTTAGGTAAAAAACCAGTTTTTTCATTTTCATCTTCAAAACTTCCATATTCTAAAATTCTTAAATCTAAAAGAATATATTCTATTTTTTTATTTATTTTCATTTTACAATGTTCACAAATATGATGTTTACTTTCATATTTTTGACTATTTTTTTTTAAATAATTTTTACATAAATCATCTGGACATTTAATAATACCATTATAACAAATATAAAAAATTTCACTTGGAAAAATAGGCATTGTAACAAGAGATTCAGGTTTATATTTTTCAAAACATTTTTCAATATTATCTGAATGATATTTAAATATTTCTAATTTATTTGCTAATAATCTAAAACTATAAGGTGTTTCATCTCTTAATTTTATTGCAATTTTTAATATTTTTCCCATTTCATCTACATTATTTATTGTTAATTTAGTCATTAAAATTGGAATGTTTAATTTTTCTTCTTTTAATATTTTATCTTCATTAAATATTAACAAAGCAACTATAAAATAATGAACAAATAATTGATCATCTATTCCAATTAATAAATTCCAAAAATAATATGTTAAATCTAATTCTAATCTTGATGAAAATATTGTTAATAACCAATTTGTTGCATACATTGTTGGATCTATCATTAATTTATCTAATAAATTAAAAATTTGAGGTTTATGATATTTTAATAATAATGTTAGTAAACTTAAAGAACTTTTCAATGAAAATATTGTTTTTTCATAATAATAATTTTGAGCAAATTTATTGATTAATCCTTGAGCTAAATAAAATACTTCTTCTAAAGAAAAATTGAATTGATATTTAAAAATTAATAAAGCACCTATAATTTCATTTAATCCTTGTTTATATGAAATTATATTATAATTACAATAAAAACAAATTAAGAATTCTAAATTTTTTTGATAATCAGGATACATAGAAGTTTCCTTTCCTCTTGTTCTTGCAACATCTTTTTGAATTGCTTTTAAATTTTCTTCTGATTGATAAAGACATTGATTTATTTGATAATTTACAAATGATACATTATGAGGAAGATTTTTACATAAAATTTCTTTCCATTCTTCAACCGTATATTTTGATAAACTCCCAATTTGATTTTTATTGTTATTTTCTATGTTTATTTCATTAATATTTTCTTTTATTATATGATTTTCTTCTTTTATTATTTTATTATTATTATTTTCTTTATGTGATATATTATTTGACATTAATTTTGCAAAATTTTCTTCTATGTTATTTAATTCATCTTTTATTGTATTTTCTTCTATTATTGATATTTGCTTTTTTTCTTCTTTTTTATTATTTTCTTCATTAATAATTTCGGTTTTATTTTCTTTTTCTTTATTATTAATATCAATAATTTCTTTGTTAATGTCAATATTTTCTTTTATTTTTGTATTATTTATATTATCTTTAGAATTATCAGGTATATTTTTACTTTTTTCTTTTTTAGATTTATTTAAATCATCATTCCCTTTATTATTTTCTGAAAATATTTTTAATATTGCATTAAAATCTTCTTTTGATATAGTTCGCTCTTTATTCATATTATTCTTTTAATTAATTTAAAAGAAAAAATAAAATTATAATTATTTATAAAAAACTATAAAATAAAAACCCTCATTGATGTTGATGATTTTTATTAATTAATTTTTATTTTTTATTATAAAAATCCATTTTTCTTCTCTTTGAAAAAAATTATAAAAATAAAAAAATTAACTTAATGATAACTATTATCTTTCATTAATTATTGTGCTACTACCATTATTTTTATGAAATTTATTATTTTATTTTCAAATATTTTTCTATAAAGAATTATTTGGAATTTGTAGAAAAATATAAATCATACTTCATGAAAAACATAAACCTTTATAATATTATTAATATTATTTTTTATTATAATTATTAATTTCATTTTTTTCATTTTTCATTAATTGTCTAATATTATTTATTAATCTTCTTTTAATATATCATAAGAAGAAAAATTTAACATACTAATATTTTCTCAATAATCATTAAAAAGTTTCTTTTTTTAATTAGTTAATTAAAAGATAAATAAACTCAATTAATATAAATTTAAATAAATAAAAAAAATAAAAAACTAATTTACAAAATGAAAAAAAATTATAAATTATAAAAAAGTTTAAAATTCATCAGGACAAGGAATAGTATCATCTCCTACTAAAGATGGAATGTATTGATGATCAATAGGAGTAACATCAATAGAATTATTAGCGCTTAATCCTCCTTTAAAAAGACATTGAATTTTTTGATTTTTAAAAGTAATACCAATACCATCAAATCTTCTTGTTGCTGTTCCAGTCATAATATAATCAGAAACTAAATCTTCTATTGATTTTTTATTTGAAGAATCAAAAGACAAATTTTTATATGTTATATTTTTTATTGGAGAATCTGGAGCTGAATTTTTTTTTATATTTATTAAATGTTTTGATAAATTGTCTGAATTTAATACTTTTTCTAATCTTGCTGATTTTGAAAATAACATTTTTTCTTCATTTTTATTAGTTTGTTTTTTTTCTTCTTCTTCTATTATTAATTCATTTTGAGAATTTGTATTTTTGGATTTTGGATAATTAAATATATTTGAATTAGGTTTATTATAATTAAAGATATTTGATTTAATTGGTGATTGAATATTGTTTTTATAATTTAGAATATTTGAAGTTTGATTATTATTTTTTTTTGTATTATTTTTATAAAAATTAAATAAATTTGAATTATTACTTGATGATGTTATTTCTTTGTTTTGAGGTATTATTTTTATTTCTTGATTTGCTTTTTTTATATTACCAAATAAATTATTTTTTGATATTTTTTTATGTTTAGACTCATTTAATGATATATCATTTTTTATACTTTCTTCTTTGTTATGAATATCACTTTCTTCGATTTCATTTATATAAGATTTTTTCTTTTTTGATTTAGATTTTTCTTTTATTTGTTTATTTTTAATTTTTGATGAAATTATTTCAGAAATTGGTTTATGCTTTGGTGTTATTATATTATTATTTTTTTCTTCTTTTATTGGTTTTGTATTGTTTATTTTAATTTCTACTTTCTCTTTGTGTTTCAATTTATTGTTATTTTCATTATTAATATTATCATTTTTATTATTTAATATTTCATTCTTTGTTTTTTTGTCTTTTTTTTCATTTATTATTTCATCGATATTAATCTTTTCTATTTTATTATTCATTTCATTTAATTCTTTTTCACTTATTATATTATTTTCAAATAATTTATTTATTATCATTCTTAATTGTTCATTTAATAAATTAATAAAAGCATCTTTTAAAACATTAATATTTTTCTTATAATTTTCACTTTCTTTAAGACTTTTAACAATAAATTCTTTTAACATTGTCAATTTAGATTTTTTCTTTTCTTGTTTATTATTAAACGATTCCATTTCAGAAAGAGGAATAAAAATTTTAGGTGACATATCATTTTTAAAAGATCCTAATAAATTATTATCATTAAATTTAATCATAGGAGAATTTTCATTTTTATTTTCAAAAGTCACAGGTTTATTATTTTCATTATTTTTATTTTCTATTTCTTTAATAGAATTATCTTCAACTTCATTAGTAATAATTATTGGATCAGTAACTTCATTGCTTTTAAAACTAATTGCTAAATTGTTTTTAATAGATTCATTTATATTGTTAATCATTAATTGAGCTGAATTTTCATGTCTATGTATAATTCCTTCATTTAATTCATTATTATTTTTTTTTTGATTTTTTAATATATCTAAACCTTTTCTATTTATTAATGTCATTATTTTTTTCCTTTGTCTTGGATATTTTTTAAAATTAGGAATTTGATTTGTTTCTCCAAAAGACAATTTATAAGGATCATTTACAAATGATACATTTATTTTATTTCCTATTATACTTTTTGTAAAAATGTCATAATTTGAATTATTTAATTTATTACTTATATCTATATTTGATTTTAATAAATCTTCTACTATTTTTAAAAGAATATTATTTGATTCTAATAACAAATTATTGTCTAATATTAACTTTTTATTCATTTGAGAATTTAAATGTGAAATAAAAAAACATTCAATATAACAATAAATAAAATATGTTGAATATTTTATAAATTGATTTTTTATTTCATTTTCATTTGAATTATTAAAAATTTCATTATATAATAGAGTAATATTTGCTTGATATTTGTTATTTAATTCTTTCATTTTATCTTCTAAATTTTCATTACTATTATAATTATTAATACAACTTAAAGAAACTTCAGATAAATTTTTAAACATTTTAATATCTGAATTAATGTTTTTGTCTTTTAAAGAATTTAAATTAGAAATTAATTTATTGAAATTTTTAATAATTTCTTCAGTTTCATTCTTTTCTTTAACTTCATTATAATTTTTATTCACTTTCATAATTTCTTCTTTAATTTGATCATACATATCTTGTAAATCTCTTAACATTTGAGGAATATCATTAGGATCATTATTAAATATAATTCCATTATTATTTTTATTTTCAAAATCTTTTTGTTTTTTTCTATTAGATTCTTCTAAAAGAGAAATAATATTATCTTTATCTTTAATTTCATTATTCAAATTATCAATTTGTTTTTTTAATTCTTTAATAATTCTATTATGTTCTAAACAATTATTAATTATATTATCAACAAATCCAAAATTAAAATTCCCATTTAATTTACTTTGACTTTGAGTTTTACTTAAAAAATCTTCATTTTCTTTTGTGGTATCAGAATTACTCATTAAATCAGGAGTACTTTTTTTATTTACTAATAAATCTTTTTTACTTACTTTTGTAGTTTTCGAACTAATAAATTTTTTTTTATCTTCATCAAAACTTTCATTAATTTCTTCAAATTGATTATCTAAATAAAACTCAATTCCATTATTAGATAAAATTTCTCTTAATTTTTTATTTTCAATTTGAACAACTCCTAATTCTTTTCTTAATTGATTATTAATTTTTTGTAATTCCTCATAAGTTAATTTAATATTAATTTTAACTTTATTTTTAATATGTTTAACTCTCTGAGCAAATTTTAAAGAAGAAGTAGTTTCATCAATATGATAAGAATGAGGTGAACAAGTAACAATTAAACTAGTTTTAAAATTTCCTCCTAAACTTTCTTGTAAAATTCTAGTTAATTTACTATCTCTATAAGGAATATGTTCTGAATTTGTAGTTAAAGCATGAATAACATTTCCTAAAGCTGATAAACTTAAATTTATTTTTTTAGCTTCTTCTAATGTTTCTCCTACTGCTCCTGTTTTAGATATTTTTTCACTTCCTGCTAAATCTACTAAATTTAAAATCCCTTTTTTAGAAAAATTTGCATTATGTAAATTTTGAGTTACTTCAAATATTAATATTGAATGTGATCTACTTGAATATGAATTTAATTTTGTTTCACTAACTATTCTATTTTCTTGTGCTAAATCAACATATTCCATAAATGTATCAAAAGAATCAATATAAACTTCAGTTAATTTATCTACATAAATACCTCTTATTGGGTTTTCTTTAATTTTTAAATTATTTTCTCCAGTTAATAAATCATATATATTTTCTTTATAAATTTGTAATATTGACATTTTAAATTGAAAAGTAATATTTTCATCAGCATTTTCAACAAAGTTAAAAATATCATTAATTAATCTAGGAATTATTCCTCTATTATTATTATCATATATATCATTACCATACATAGTAAAAGTTTTACCGGAACCACTTTGTCCATAAGCAAATATAGTTCCATTATATCCTGAAAGAACATCATTAACAATATCTTTCCCTACTAAATCATATATTTCATTTTGATTTGTTTCTGAATCAAATATAGTATCAAAAGTATATGGATTTAATGAACTTCCATTTTCTATTTCTAAAGTTTTATGAAAATGTCCATTTGGATTATCCTTTAAATTATCTAAATATTTTATACATTCTTTTCCTATATTATTACTTATTAAATCTTTTTCTACTTCATTTAAAGGTCTTATACGAATAAATACTCTTATATTACTTGAATGATTATTGTGATTTGAAGGTAAATGGGTTAAAAGAGATAATGTTTTTAAAGAAGAATTTTCTATTATGTTTTTATTTGTTTTTTCTTCTTTTATTGTTTTTGGCCTATTTTTATTATTGTCTAATATTGCCTTTAATGAATTTACTGGATTTATTGTTTCCGATTTATATGATAATAATTTTTTTTCTGAATTCAATAAACTATTCATTTTTATATTATATTATATTTACTTTAACGATTTTCTTTCTGAAAGTTGGTTTATCGTTTTTTTTGAGTTTTTAATTGATGAATTTGAGTGTAATGAATTATGTTGGCTTAATCTTTTTTTTGATGTTTTATTGTTCATTTTTATATATAAATTAAATTCATATATCATTTTTCAAAATAATTAAGTTTATTTTTATTACAAATAACTCGTTCAAATTTAATTGTTAAAAATTAACAATTTAATTATAAAATTGAATTAAGATTTTTATGAAATAAATAATTTAATGGGTGCTGTATGTTGTATTAGAGTAGAAAGTATAAATGTCGAAAAAAATAATATAATTAAACATAGTGATAATGAAGATGATTATGAAAGTTCTTCTTCTTTATCTTCTTGTTCAGAAGAAAATATAAATGAAAAAAAAAATAGTGCAAGAAGTGAAGAAAAGATAATTACTTATTCTGGCCCAATTCTTCAATTACTAATGAAGAAAAGTCAGGATGATTATGAAGAAGCCAAAAATTTATGTTAATAATATTTGAAATAAATTAATTTATCATTAATTAATAGATCATGTATTTATTTAGCTAGTATTATTATAAATATGGAGTAAAATGTTGAGAACTTTTTATTATTTGAAATAATATCTTTATTAGAAATTAACTGTTATTTCATTGAATTAAATTCTTTAATATAATTATTATTATCAATAAGTTAATTAAAATATAAATAAACGATATTTTGTATTTATTATTCTTTTCTTAATAATTATTATAAAGTCAATTGAAAAAGAGAGATTTAAAAAAAAAAATAATGTAAATACTATTGTCTATTCATAGGAAAAGTTATGTACAAAAGAATTTGACAGATTTTATGAAATAAAGTAAGTAAATTTTAAGTAGATGGGATAAATATTGAGATTATTAAAAACATTTATAGAAAATCGATCAGTACATAATTATTTAATATAATTTTGAATAATTTGATTCAATTATAATATTTGTATTTTATATAATAATAATATAATTGAATTTTTCATTATTCTATCATTCAACAAAGGTTTATTTCATACAGTATAATTTTATGGAAAACTCATGAAATTTACCAAAATTACATTTTTCATATATTTTTATTTATATTGAAACACACAAATTTTAATTAATATGTTTATCAAAAAAATATGATCATTTTTATAACACATTATGACTTTTATGAATGAATTAAAAATTATCTATAATTTTAATTAAATCTATATAAATCCTTAAATCTAACATTTTTTTTATTTTTTCCTACTTTTAAATATCAATAATTTATTTTTAAAAAATATTTTATAAAAAAAAACTAAAAAAAACCGTAAAAATAAAAAGAACATAAAAAATATAAATAAAATGAGTAACACTCTAAACTCTGAAACAACATTTCAAGGGAATTTATTAAATATAATAGATATTAATGAAGGGAATACTTTTAATTTGAATTACAATGTTGAAAATTTAACAAGAGGAATTAACTTTAATTCAATTTCTCAAATTACTTTAAATCAACCTTCTGAAGCTATGCAAAGAATTAACAATGATAATGTATCATCTACAACTACAACAACTAAACCTATTTTATCAACATAAAATTTTTTATGGAATTTTTATATAAAAAAAATATGACTTTAAAACATAATTCAAAAATACTGTTTTAAAATATTTTTAATAATTAAATAAAAAAATATTCATTCCTTTTGAATTTCTTTTAATGTAAATAATATATTAAACTTAGATAAAAAATATAACTTTTTTACTCAAATATTAAAGTAATAAAATATACTTTAATTATCTTTTCTTTTTTTATTTACCTAAAATATTAATTAAAAAAAATTATAATAAAATTTATTGGATTTATATTAAAATTCAATATTATATCATGATATAATTAATCTCCAAAAAGATTAATTAGGCCTTAGATCAATGAGATAATTTTAAAAAGAAATTGTTTTTCTTTATTATATTCTATTTTTTTGAAATGAAGTATCAATGATTATGTTATTAATTAATTATTGAATTTAATCAATTTGAAGAAAAAAATATAATTACATTTACTTTAAATCCTCTTTTTCATAATTTTAAAGAATCTTTTATAAGTTCCATTTTATAATTGTTAATAATTATAGTAAGTCTATATTTAAATTTAATAATTTTATTTACACAATATATTACTTATTAATTTAAGTTATTTGTATTATAAAAAAATTTTTTCTAATTAAACATCAATTTATAAAATAATAAAATTATTCTTTTCCATTTATAATTTCTTTCATTTTTATATAAAAACTTCCTATATGTTTTATATATTTTCTTCCTAAAGTTGGATCTTCACATCTAACTTTATATTCAACAAATATTATCATTTTTTTAATATCATCTTCATTTGTGTTTGGTAATATTTTCTTTAGTAATGATAACATTTTGAGACAAACTTGTTTTCTTTTATTCGCTGTAATAGCATCTAATCCATTATTTTTATTATATATATTTTTAAAAAAATTATTTATAATTAAATTAAATTCATTTTTTGCATTTATTTCATCTTTTTCATCCATACATTTAAGGAAAATATCATAAATAAATTGAAAATCTTTATCATTAACTTCTATTTTATTTACATTTTTCCCTTTATTATATCTATTATTATTTAATTTTTTTGAAATCACTAAGTTTCTTTTTCCATTATTTATATTTTTTAACTTTTTATTATTATCTAATAATAGAAATTCAATGTCTTTTTTAATATCATGAATATCAATATCATTAATCTTATCATTTAAATTCTTTAATTCATTGTTTTCTAAATCAAAAACTTCTTTAATAACAATTTCAATAATTTCAGGTAAAATATCAGAACTTTTACTAGAAATATCGTTATTTCTATTATAAGTGAAAGAATCAAGAACATAAATAATATCTTTTGCGTAAGAATAAATATTTTGTTTATTTATATTTTTAAATTCTTTTTCTAAATCATTTAATGAATTTAATATATTTAGAACATATTTTTGATTTGTTGAAGAAGGCATTTCAGTATGATACCTTAATAATTTATCAATTATATCCTTTATATTATCTTCTTCTAAATTTTCTTCTTCTTCTTTTTCATTATTAATCTCTTTTAATTCGTTTTTACCTTTATTAACTAAATTTTCTTTTTCATTAGATAGTATTTTTTTATTATCATCATTAAAAGAATTAATTACAGTGTTATTATGATTATTAGTAGTAACATTAAAAGTAATATCAACTTCAATTTTTTCAGAATTTGAATATAAATCTTCATCATTTATTGTATTTGTCCCTTCATCAATTCTAGATTTCTTCTGTTTAATTGGCTTTAATATTTTAACATCATTTCTTTGAGTTTTTCCAAAAATTGAACCTTTCTTTTTTTCATTATATTTAAACAAAGAATAATCAGAATTAGAGTTAACAGTAATAGAATCTTCTTCTTTAATATTTATACCATCATTAACTAAAATATTTTTTTTCAAATTAAAATATAAATTCTTTGCTTTTTCAATAGATTTAATTAACGAATTTTTTTTAGTTTTTGAAAATTCATCTAATTTTTCTTCAAATTTAATGATGTTAGATATAGGAACATCACAGTGAGAAGAATGACCTATAAAATTTATTCGATATATTTTTTCTTTTAATTTTGATTCTGAATTTCTTCTATGATGATGAATTTGATATTGTATTTGTCCTGGCCACCAAGAAAATCCTTTTACTTTTGCCCATACTATTTCTCCTTTCTGAAATGCGTTTTCTATCCTTGTAACCATTTTTTTAATTAGTTTTTTTTCAGTTATAATATTTAAATTTGAGATTTTAAGGACTTTGAATTAAATGAGAAAATGATTATTTAATTTTTTTTTGTTTGTTTATTTATTTATTTTCCATTTTTATTCATTTGGAATTTATTTATTTTTTTTTTTGAAATATTTTTGAAAATTGTCTTTAATGATAAAAGGAGTAAAATTATGTTTTATTTGAATTTTTTCATTAAATAATCTTTATTTTTTGGTATACATATTTTTTCATTATATTATTAACAATATATAAATAGAAATATCCTTTTTTCGTACTTGTTTCTTTTAGGAGATAAAATTTGAGGAATCACTTTTTATAATTTAAAATTCCTTTGATCATTTACATTATTTAAAATAAATATATTATTTAGGAAAAGTTTACTAATGATTTATTATTATTCAAAATATTTATTCTTTTTATTTATTTAAGGACTTCTTTAGAGTTTTATTTATATTATATAATCGATTTGTTCAATTGTTAGAAGGAATTCAAATTAATGGATAATTAATATATATATAGTTAATAAATATAATTAAAATATAAATTTATATATGTTTTTCTTTTCTAAAAAAAATGAAAAATCTTAAATAAATAAATATTTTAATGAAAAAAAAGAAAAATTAAATCAAAAGGTTAAAATAAAAAAAATAAAATTTACCAAATCATATTTTTATTCTTCATCCTCCTTGGATGTCTCATTATAAATAATATGTGGGACTTTAATAGATTGATCAACTATATTAACACTACTTCTATTTTCATCACCAAAATTATTTTTAACTCTTTTAAATTTATTTTTTTTAAATATATTAGGCTCTTTATCTCTAAGACAATTATCCTTAAAATCTAATTCTCTTAAAACTTCTTGAAGAGTATTTTCAATTCTATCAACTTGACTTTGTAACTTTTTTATTTTTTCACCTTGTTCAAAAATAATATAAGAATAAGGATGAGATATAAGATCATTATTAGTATAATTAATATTAGAATTTTTACTTGATAAAAGAGAAGGTTTTGCAGATTGAATTGATGTTGAAGCATGACTAATATTATTTATTTTTTTTTGAATTAATTTATGATTATTATCATTATTATTATTGACTTCTGTTTTTAACGTATAATTTATTGGCATTGGTAAATTATATAAATTATAAAAATCTTCTGAATCATCATCTAATGATAAATTTCCACTATTTTCAAATATTTCATTTATGTTATTATTTATTGTTTTATATGTGTTTGTATTTTTTCTTACAATATTTTCCTTTGTTTCTTTGTTTTGAAGTAAATGTAAGTTTGAACTCTTTGAAAAAAAACTTTTTTTGTTATTTCCTAATTTTTTATTTAAATATTCTTT
>JAEEGK010009751.1_pt1 | contig 22328 bp, 14 predicted proteins | sample 8958771 | NCBI WGS metagenome assembly JAEEGK01 (sample SAMN16246547, study PRJNA631951) | gut metagenome | biome: gut microbiome; feature: rumen; material: SC-attached | host: Bos | place: Iran: Karaj | collected 2018-10 | reverse complement strand
TGAAAAAGCTTTATATTTTTGCCTTGATGATGGCATTCCTCTTTACTTCCGCCGTCGCAGACGACGAAGATCCACCTCCGCGTGGCAAGTCCGCAACCATCAATATCATCACTGAACCGCCTAACAGCGACGTGTTCCTCGGTGGTGAACCTCTCGGTAAGAGCCCGATTAAGGACAGGGAAGTCAAGTCTGGCCGTCAGACGCTCGTCGTCATTGACCAGGGTTTTGAACTTGTCAACAAGCGCGTGAACGTTTGGCCGGGTACTGACACTCGCAACAACTTCGACTTCAGCACCAAGATTCCGAAGGGCCACGTCAAGATTACGACGAATCCGCCTCGTTGCCAGATTTATGTTGACGGTGAACTCTCCGACAAGACCGATGGTGCCGAACTTGTTGTCCGTAACCTCGATGCTGGAGACCACATGATTCGTGCCCAGTGCAGCAACCGCAAGAGCGCAGAAACGCTCGTGACGGTCAAGGGTGAAGAAACGATGGAAGTGCATCTCGATGCAACGACCAGCTCCGGCGGCAAGAAGAAGAAAAAACGCTAATCGGAATTTTGTCAACGAAAGAAATACTTTTTTCAAAGAACTCCCCTTTTGGGGAGTTTTTTTTGTATGTTTATAACAAATCATTTAATAATCATTCCAATTAGGAGTATATAATGTCTAAAATTTGGATTCTCGCCTTGTGCGCAAGCATCGCCCTTCTTTCTGCCTGCTCTAGCGGCGGCGGAAAAAAAGTCACACGTCTCGATGCCAACGAAGTCACCGACCTTTCCGGTAGCTGGAACGATACCGACTCCCGCCTTGTCGCTGAAGAAATGATCAACGACTGCCTCGGACGCCCGTGGTACGACCAGTTTGCTTCGCAGAAGGGTTCTGTGCCGACAATCGTGATTGGCAAGGTTCGCAACAAGAGCCATGAACATATCCGCGTTGAAACGTTCATCAAGGATATCGAACGTGCCCTCATCAATTCCAACAAGGCTGAATTTGTTGCAAATGCCAACGAACGTGAAGACCTTCGCAACGAACTTGCCGACCAGCAGGGTAACGTCACTGACGAAACGCTCAAGGACGCCGGCATGGAAATCGGTGCAGACCTCATGCTGACCGGTACCATCAACTCCGTCATCGACCAGGAAGGCGGCGAACAGGTGGTCTTCTATCAGATTGACATGGAACTCACCGACATCCAGAGCCATCGCAAGGTTTGGATTGGCGACAAGAAAATCAAGAAGTACATGTCCCAAAGCAGCGTGAAGATGTAATTAGGGATTAGGTATCAGGGGTCAGGCATCAGGTAAATAATCGCGGCTTCGCCGCAGTAGGAAATAAGCTGAGGTTAATGCTTTTGTCACCCTGGAGGCGGAGCCGATAGTGTCCATGCTTTTGCAATGCGCAAACTACATGATCCCCCCCCCTAAAACTTGTAATCTGAAACCTATCTCTCGTCTCTCATCACTTTCCCCGGATTTTTTCCGGGGCTTTTTTAGACAGTGATTCCGCAATTAAAAAATTCACCCCTCATCCCTCATTGCTCATAGCTAATACCCCCTCATTACCTAGTATTTATATGTATTTTTTGCATAGAAAAGATTGTAATAATATTTTTTTATTGTAGATTTACGAACATGAAACGTTTAATTTTACTCCTTGCCTCAGCAATTCTTTTTACTGCTTGCGCCAACAAGTCCATTACTCGCTACGAATCGCTAGCCCCCATCTTTGAAAACGAAGGATGCGATGCCGCTATCGCAGAAATCAAGAAACAGCAAGATGACTTGTACGGCGAAAAAAGCGAATTTCTCTATTACTTTGATTTAGGCGTGCTTTACCACTACAACGGCGATTATAAGGAAAGTTCTGCTAACTTTGCCAAGGCTGAAAAAATTTACGAAGACCTCTACACGCGTTCTGTGACAAACGAAGCTGCAGCCATCGTCACTAACGACAATATCCGCCCGTACAGGGCACGTCCCTTCGAATTACTTGCTTTGTACGAAATGCAAATCATGAACTACCTAGCGCAGAAAGACATTGATGGCGCCATGGTCGAAGTGAACCGCGCTCAGAAGGCGATGACTGGACTTTATCAAAAGGACAGCGACAAGACGAACGACAACGGATTTTTGCGTTACCTCTCCGCTATCGTCTATGAAATGGCAGGAGAACCGGACGAAGCTGCTATCGCTTATTACAAGACGGTCAAGGCCTACAACGAGAACATCTTGAACCTCCCGAAAGAGGCCCGCGAGTTTGTCATTGAAAGTTTGAGACATGCCGAACGCGAAGACGACATTACATCGCTCAAGCTCGACAATTCGATTGAAACGCCCAAGGCGACGGCGGCTCGCAATCTCGGTCAAGAAATTATCGTGGTTGGCTATGCCGGTCACGGCCCTATCCTCAATGAACTCCGCATGTCGGGTACATACGTAAACGGTGGACTCTTGAACCTTACTTACAAAGACAGCAAGACGGGCAAGACGCAAAGTACGACCGTGAATGCCGTTCCTGTCGATGGGGCCACCAACGGCCAAACATTCCATATCAGCATCGCTCTCCCCGAAGCGTACTCTTTCAGAAGCAAGGTTGATCATTTCAGCGTTGCCGTCGATAATCAAGCTGTCGCCCGTCCCGAAAAGGTTGTGGCGCTTGACAAGGAACTCGAAATGAACCTCAAGGACGATTTTGCGAACACCATGACGCGCACGGCTATTCGCGTTGTCCTGCGTACGATTGCGTCCCAGGTTGCGAAGAAGGCCATGAAGTCGGACAATGCTCTCATCAACCTTTTCACGAATATCGGTACGGATGTCGCCCAGAGCCAGCTCGAAAAAGCGGATCTCCGCATTGCGCTTTTCTTGCCGAATTCCTTCCAGATGACGCGAATTCCTGTTGAGCCGGGGTCTCACCAAGTTACGGTTGCCGCAGAAGGCGATGCCGGGAACACGGTCAAGGTTTATGATTTTGGTAGCGTGAGCGTGAAAAAAGGCGAAAAGAAGTTCATATTTGTGCCTGCGGTCAAGTAGTTAAACCACAAAAGACGCAAAAAAGCAATATTTTTATGAATTGTAAATACCTTTTTTCTAAATAATTATTTAGTTTCAAGGCAAAACGTTTCAAGGAGAGTTAAACCATGAACTTCAAAGTCATTTTTGCAGCAGCATCATTGCTTGCAACTCAGGCTTTCGCCATTGCAGGTATCGGCTTCCACTACAGTCCGAATGTCGGAACTTCTCTTAAGACTGGCGAATCTGCCCCGTTGAAGGTCAATGACAAGGAATATCCGGTTGAATTCAGCCATGGCGACTTTGATTACATTCAAGGTTTCGGTTTCAAGGCTTGGATCGATATTCTCCCGTTCATCGATATCGAAGGCACTTTCAACATCCAGTTCGCCTCCTATAACGCCACCCTTTGGGCCGATGGCGAACCGCATCCCTTGGAAATTGAACTCGGCGGCACTCCGTTTGCAAAGGCTACTCCGAAGTTCATCGCTATGAACGCCGACATCTCCGTCACGAAGCCGTTCTCCATCCCGCTTTTCCCGATCCGTCCGTATGTCGGTGCCGGTCTCACGATTTACTGGAACACGTTCATCCTGAACAATGCGTTCGTGGAAGGTGTTCTTGAACGTTCTGGCAAGGATTTGTCTGGCAGCAGTGCAAAGGAACTCGCCAACGAACTCGCTAAGAACGTTGTCGATGCAGCCAAGGACAAGGGCCTCAACAAGAGTGTCGGTTTCCACCTGCTTGCCGGTGTGCGTGCCAAGCTCCCGATCATCCCGATTGCCGCTTACGCAAACGTCAAGGTGTATCTCGGCGGTGAATACGATAGCGATATCGATGCCGGCCACGTTGCATTTGAACTCGGTGGCGGATTTGCCCTTTAATACTTTAATTTTGTATAATACTTAAAAAAACGCAGGTTAGAAGAGAGTAGGATTCAAGAATGACTCAGAATACAAGCAGCACGAACATCCTTATCATCGAAGATGAAATTGCCATTGCCGAAGGTCTCGTAGATCTCTGCGAGCTCAACGGTTACCGTGTCAAGCATGTCATTGACGGCGAAAGCGGCCTTGCCGAAGCACTTTCCGGGCAGTACGGACTGGTACTCCTGGACCTTATGCTTCCGGGCATGGATGGCTTTACCGTTTGCGACAAGATTCGCGAAAAGGACAAGAGCCTCCCGATTATCATCCTTTCTGCAAAGAATTCCGATGACGATATCATCAATGGTCTCAAGTTCGGTGCCGACGACTACGTCCCGAAGCCGTTCTCCGTGCCGATGCTCCTTGCTCGTATCGAAGCGGTGCTCCGCCGTAGCCGCCAGACGATGGAAAACGAAGGCAAGCTTGTAGCTGGGAACCTCCGCGTGAACTTCCGTGAATACACGGGCGTCCGTGGTACAGAAGAACTTGCATTTACCCGCAAGGAAATCGAAATTCTTGAATACCTCTGGAACAACCGCGACCATGCTATTCCGCGTTCCGAACTCCTCCGCAAGGTCTGGGGTTACGAAAATGCGGAATCCGTCGATACGCGTACGGTTGACATCCACATCACTAAGCTCCGCAAGAAAATTGAAGATGATCCGGCTCATCCGAAGCTGCTCGTCACGTTCCGTGGTGAAGGCTACCAGATGCGTTCGGCTCCAGAATGCGAGAAGTCCGTATAAACAAGCTAACTACATACCTCTCTGGCAAGTTCAAGTCTCTCCGGAAACTTGTTCTTGCATCTAAAGATCGTCTCATTTTTGTGGCGATTTTTATCGTTATTGCGATTCCCGTAATCGTACTTTTAAGCCATTCCTATGCGCAGCTGCAAACGTCGTCGCTCTTCGGTTATAAGGAGCACGCGTTTTCGGTGTTGCAGAATGTGAACAAGAACATCACGGCGGATTTGGCGATTGAAGACAGACGCTCTTATGCCGACTACCGCTTTATCCGCGCGGTTCCTGTTTTTGGCGGCGAAGAGATTACGATGTCCGAACTTGCGGAATTTCCGCTTCGCAGCCATTACGTTGGCTTAGTCGGGCATTTCCAGCTCGATCCGTCTGGCAACCTAAGTACGCCGGTGCTCCCCGATGGTGTGCTTGAAAGTATTCCCATGGTGGATAAAGACAAACGCATGGCGATTCGCAACAAGATAAGCGAAATTCTCAATACGTCGGGGTTCTCCGCCATTTCGTCTGCGACGACGAACGTGCAGTCTTCTAGCAGTGATGCGGTACAGATTGCCGATTCTACGCTCAAGAATGATAGCCGGCTCATTGACCAAATTTATAAACAAGATCTCGATATTGCCAGTTCGCAAAGGAAAAAGAAGAGCAGCAAGTCCCGTGTCGAACAAATTACAAAGACTGGTGATTTTGCGTTTGGAGTCGAATCCACAAAGCTCGATACGACGGGCCTTCTCGTTCGTTTAATTAATACGGAAACGACTCGTTCGATGGAAGCGGAAATCGACTTTTTCCAAGCGATTGTCGATTCTAATTACATCATTTTCCACCGCACAGTTCGTCGTGGTTTGGATGTCTTTATTCAAGGGTTCATTGTCGATGCTCGTGTTTATCTCACGAACCTTGTCAAGAATGAAATTGAAAAGTACAAGGGCGTCACTAAAGGGATCCAGCAAGATCCTCTAGTATTGGCGTTTTACCACAAGAAAAAATCGTTTGTCGCCTTTGGCGAGCGCAATAACGTCACGACGGAACTTTTGTCGGAACCGTTGCAGTCGCCGCTTTCGGATATTACGTTTAAAATGTTTACCACGCAAAAGGCTCCCGGTGGTGAATTTGTCATATTCATCGGGCTTTTGATGCTTGCGGTGCTTGCGATTGGTCTCATTTCTATTTATCACGTGACGCAAAGCCGCATGAAACTTGCCGCCAAGCGTCAGGACTTTGTCTCTGCCATTACGCACGAACTCAAGACGCCGCTTACCGCTATCAAGATGTATGCGGAACTGTTGCAGAGCTCCTGGGTTGCAAACGAAGAAAAGAAACAGAAGTATTATGGACAAATTGCAAGCGAAGCCGACCGCCTCTCGCGACTCATTCAGAACGTGCTGAACCTCTCGAAACTCGATGGCAACCGCTGGAATGTGCAGCTCCGCATGGACAAGCCCAAGAGAGTTTTGGACGACTTTGTTTCGACTTACAGCAAAAACGTCGAAAAGCAAGGATTCGAACTCACCGTTTCTTCGGATACCGATGCGGATAACATCAGCCTCATGATTGACCGCGACGCTATTATGCAGATTTTGATGAACCTCGTCGATAACTCGCTCAAGTTCTCGAAAACTGCTGATTACAAGATGGTGAACGTCGAGCTTAGAATCAAGGATACGGACATGTACCTCGCAGTCCGCGACTACGGCCCGGGCATTCCGCCGAGCGAAATGAAGAAGGTCTTCCAGGAATTCTACAGAGTCGAAAACGAGATGACGAGGCAGACGAGCGGCACTGGCATCGGACTTTCGATGGTCAAGAAGTTGTGCACGCTGTGTAACATGACCATTGAAATCGAAAACGCCAACCCCGGCCTCCGCACGAAAATACACTTCCCGCCATTGTCGATTTAGTGGCTAGTGATTAGTGGTTAGTGGTTAGGAATCGTTATCCTCACTATGCACTTTCGTCATCCTCACGAAGGTGAGGGTCTAGTGACTTTCGAAGAAAACTGGCCCGCAACAAGTGCGGGGTGACAGGCTTCGCCTGTTTTGATATCATTCTCACGACTTGCTTTTGTCATCCCGGTCTCTGTACCGGGATCGGATTTTTACGAGAAATTCATTTTCTCGTTTACTATATTTTTTATGGAGTTCCGCTATGGCGGAAGCATAAAATTCAAAGAGGCGAGGTATGACTCAGGACGATATCATCAAGAATCCGTCGGATTATGATCTTTCTATCGAAACTGTGGGCAAGGGCACACTCAAGTCCCCGATGAACGGAGTTCCGTTTGTTTCCGAAAGCGACAAGGTCAGCTTGACAACTGACATCAACCTCATCTCCGATTACATATCCAGAGGCATCCAGATTCCATCGCTTGAAGCCGCAGGGCCGCGTGAAACGATTTTCCACGATCCGGCTTGGACGCGTGCGGGCATTGTCACGTGCGGCGGCCTTTGCCCCGGCCTTAACAACGTCATCAAGGGCCTTGTGCAAGTGCTCTGGTTTGACTACGGCGTAAAGAACATCTTCGGTATTCCTTATGGCTACCGCGGCCTCAACCCGAATTACGGTTATTCTCCCATCGTGCTGGACCCGGATGTCGTCGATGCCATTCAAGAAGACGGCGGTACGATTCTTGGAAGTTCCCGCGGTGTGCAGGACCCGTCCATCATGGTCGATACGCTCATGCGTTTGAACATCAATATGTTGTTCTGCATCGGCGGTGACGGCACCCTTCGCGGAGCACATGCCATTGCCGAAGAAATCAAGAAGCGCAAGCAGCCCATTTCTATTATCGGCATCCCGAAGACCATTGACAACGACTTGAACCTCATTGACAGAACTTTCGGTTTTGAAACCGCAGTTCTCAGCGCAACGGACGTTATCACGAGTGCTCACATCGAAGCGAACGGCGCCTACAACGGACTCGGACTCGTGAAGCTCATGGGCCGCGATTCCGGATTTATCGCCGCATACGCATCGCTTGCAACGACCGTCGTGAACTTCTGCCTCGTGCCCGAAGTTCCGTTTGAACTCGAAGGCGAAGGCGGACTTTTCAAGGCTCTCGAAAGCCGTTACGCGAGCGGCAAGACGCATGCCGTGATCGCCGTCGCCGAAGGCGCTGGCCAAGAACTGTTCAAGGATCAGGAAGAACGCCGCGACGCTAGCGGAAACGTGTTGAAGAACGACATCGGCGAATTCTTGACCCGCAAAATCAAGGAACATTTCGATAGCGTCGGCAAAGAAATCAACATCAAGTACTTTGACCCGAGCTACATGGTCAGGAGCATCCCCGCTAAGGGCACGGACGCCATTTTCTGCTTCCAACTCGCTGAAAGTGCAGTACATGCAGGCATGGCCGGCAAGACGGACATGGTCGTCGGCAGCATGAACGGCGCGTTCTCGCACGTTCCTATAGAATACGCGGTCAACGAACGCAAGAAAATTAACCCCAACGGAACGCTTTGGCACGCCGTCCTCGGTGCAACCCGCCAGCAGGACTACTTCTCCGGCAAGGGCAAACGCAGCAAGTAACCATCAAATTAATTTATACAACTATGCTTAAAAAAGAAGAAAAAGTCATTATCCGCACCGCCTTGATGGAATACCGTAACCTTCTGTTCAAGACGTTCCACGGCACCGACGAAGAAAAGACCCGCATTGCCTCGGTCAACAAGATTCTCCAGAACTGGAAAGTTTGAACGCAAACATGAAAATTGCGTCCAACATATTCGTCGTTTTGCTTTTTGCCGTAAGTCTTGCCAGTGCAAATGAACACCTGCGCTTGGCTGATTCCTGCTATGCCGCAAGAGCGTTGAATGCAAGTGGTATCAAGGCAAATCCCAAAAACGCGGAAATCATGAAGGACGCGTACAAAAAGGCGATGGAGGACCTTTCTGTGCTTGAAAAAGCGACCGAAGGTTACGTCAAGTCGCTGTATTTTTGCTTCAGGTTCGTCAATTTCGATAAAAAACTGCGAGAATCAAAACTCGACAGCCTTAAAACCATAAGCGAGTCTGCTTACAATAAGTTCCCCAAGAATAAAGAAATTGCACATGTGTATGCAAGTGCGCTTTCGATATGGGGGAACGAACGGGGCGCACTCACTTCGGTAAAAGAAGGGGTTGCCGCAAAAGTTCGTGATGTTGCCACGGCTGCCGAAGATTGGCAAGTTCTCGGGCGGGCCCATACGGTATTGCCTTATGTGCCTGTTATCTTGACATGGCCGGATTCCAAGCTTGCAGACAAATACCTCAATCTCGCACTCGAAAAGAACCGCAAGGACGTTTATAATTATTACTACCTTGCCGACTTTTACAACAGACAAAAGCGTTATGACGATGCCGTGGAACTGATTGTGCAAGGGATGGACTTAAGCATTCGTCCGGGATTCGTTTTTGAAGATAAACGTGGCCGTTGGCATTTACAAGAACTTTGCAAGACGATTTATAGCAAACAAAAGAAAAAATTGTCGCCAAAGCACGTGGAAGACTGCGAAAAAATACAGAAAAGCATAGAAGCGAAGTGATACGCAAAGAAAAAGGCGACTCTTCGTTGCCACGTTGTTACCCCGAATTTTGCTGCGCAAATTGCATTGTCACCCCGGCCTTGTGCTGGGGGCAGTTGTTGCTGCACGATGTGTCATGTTGGTGTATTTCGTTTTTTTTATTGAATGCATTGCTGTTTTGATTGTAATTCTTTATTTGAAATTTTTAATCAATGATTAATTACAAAATATCATGCATTTGTATCTATACGTTTACTTGTGTAAATAACGTTTATAAAAAATTACTATATTGTTACAATAATGTTTTATATATTGTATATGATACAAACGTTGTTTGATAAATGTTTGTGTTTGTGAAAATAAGGAAAACGTATGAAAAAAAAACAGTTTAATGCTCGCCATTGTCTTGGCTAGTCAGGCATTCGCTGTTTCCGTTGAATTTTACGACGAACAGCAAAATAATCCATCTGCAACAGGCGTGAGACTAAGAATCAACAATGATTCGAACTCCCCTATTAATAATGCGAAGCTTCGCTATTACTTCCATAAAAGTTCGCAGCCTTATGCTGTCGATGGCTATTACTTGGCCGACGCGACAATGGCAGTGACCGATGTGAACGATGAACTTGCGTATTTTGAAATCAGCATTCCGTCCATTCCTGTGGGGTACTATCCGGATATGGCTGGCTTTAGCCTTGCTTTACATAATGCAGACTGGTCTAGCCGAGACAAAACGCAAGACTACAGCTATCAAGTTTCCACTTCGCTTGCAGAAAATATAAAGGTCGTGTTGCTTTCGGGGGATGACGTTCTCTTTGGCGTTGGCCCTAATGCTCAATCGGAACCTGAACAAGGAATTGTTAAAATTTCGGGTCTTAAGTTTTCTGATAGTTCATGGCTGGAAATAAAAAACGCTGGCAATGCAGCCGTTGCTTTATCTGAATTTCAACTGGTCAATACAAACGATTCTGTGTTTTCACTTGGGAACGACTCTCTTGCGGTGAATGAAATTCTCCGAATTTGCCAAAATCAAGCCGCTTGTGGTAATGTTGGAAAAACGTTGGTGAATTCGGTATTTGGTTGGGATAGCATTGGTGAAGCCTTTGTAAAAAGGGACTCGTCTATGGTGTCGTATGTTGCATGGGGACAAGCAGGCATTCATGCGGCAGCAGCCGTTGAAGCGGGCGTATGGAGCGATTCGCTAGATTTCTTCCCTAAAGAAACGCATGTTCAAAGCTTTAACGTAGATTATACCAAAAATGCGTTTTTCCGCCTAAAATCAAACAAGACTGGTGGGAATACGGATGATTGGTTTGCATTTACAAGTAACGACGACCCGGCAGAGACAATTTCTGCTCCTTTGCCTATAAAAACATCTGCAAACCAGCCTGTCTATAAGCAAATTCCAGGGGAAAACGAGGTACTTTTCAGTTGGCTTCCTGTGAAGGGGATTAATTCGTACAGAATTATTGTTCGCGATCAGAATGGAAATGACGTTCACAATTTGAATACATCGGGCACGTCCGTTTCACTCGCTCTAGCTCCGGGAAATTATTCATGGACAGTGATTGGAGATGATAAATTTAAAATTTATGATGATATCGGTGCTGCGAAACGTTATCACGAGGTTAATTTTGACGTCGTTGAAGCGAATATCAACACTGGTACTTTTAAACAACTGAAAATTCATGAAATCAAGGCTCGGCGAGATACAAGGATGTTGAATCTTGAATATCTTGCAAATACAAATAAATATTCTTGGGATAGACCGAATCTCGAGTCGAATACAGTTGAGGATGGAGAATCTCTTAGGTGTTGGGCTATCGCTATTGAGGTTTTGAATCATTATTATGGTGGGAACTTGACGCAGGATGAAATTGTTTTTAAAGGAAAATTTAAACCAAATGAACCGCTTCTGTCTCCACTTTATGGTGAAGGAGCTACTAAAAATGTAAGTATTGAAACATTAAAATGGGCTTTGAATATAAAAAATTTTGATAATTTGCATTATGGCGACGGTGCCCCTTCTTACGAAACAGTCAAATATGCGATTGACCATGACAAGCTTGTCTTGGTAAGCGTTCCTCAACATGACATGGTTATATATGGTTACGTAGGTGATGCTGATAATTATGCGTTTTATTATGCTTTTGACGGAGACAATAATGGAAATATTACAACATCTTTAAATTATAAAGCTCCAATCAATTATTATTTTATTCCTTATGCAATTGATAATAATGTAACAATGTCTGATTCTCGCGTCCACAAAGATTCAGATGGCGACGGCATTACGGATTTTGAAGAAGAAGAACGTTTCCTTACAAATGCCTTTTTGGCAGATTCGGATAATGACGGTATAGAAGACAAACGTGAAATATATAACTATACAATAAATTCAGATCAAAAAGATGCACCGATAGAGATGGATTTTTATGATATATACAACGAAAAATGTCTTGATGGAGATGAATGGAAAGCTTGTCCGATTAATTATGCTTTCGCAAGAATTCGTGAAACGGCTGATAAAAATAAAAATAAAATTTACGCTGAACATGATCCAGATGATAATGGTGATGGTTTCGAAGATGGGCTTTCAAATTATAATATTAGTAACATCGCTAAAATCATTATTGAAAACATGGATCTTCCTGATGATTATACAATTTTTGCAAGAGAATACGTGGCAATTAACGACAACGTGAAATGTTTCAATTCTCAATCGGAAAGTGAATCATATTGCAAAATCGCATCTGCTGATGAAGACATTTTCTCGTATGATTCCCCGTATACTCCAGTTTCTATTGGAGCGCGGGCGCATGTTGGTGATATTGATTTCTGCAATAGAGGGATTGTTTATCAAAAATATCCTAACATACGCAATAAGATGACTTTGCGCAATTCATCTGTTGTCCATGGTGATGTCAATGCATATGTCGCTGAACAATTAACATCTTATAAAAAATACGACAACAATGCTGTTCTTGGAAGGGAAAAATATTTAAAATCTTTGGACAAGTCCGATTTTATTGATAAGTATAATGGAGCTTCCGTACTTGGGGATATCAATATTAATTTTGCATATCAATGGAATGAAAATTTTATTTATAATTTTTCCACAAATATGCCTTCTATTCCTGAAAATCAAATTTTGCAAGTACAAAATGGTGAAACTTATCATTTAAAAGATGGCGATCAATTTAAAATACTCCGTGTACAATCCGGTGGCACTTTGATTATTGAACCGGGTGAAATGTTTGTTGACAGTATTCTTCAAATTGACGCTAATGCGACAATCCGATTCGCAGAACCGGGCAAAGGAACCGTATTGCATACAAATGGTAAGATTCTTTGGCACAATTACAAACGCGAACCTGCAACCAATACGCAGTATTGGATTAATGTGGCCAAGGGATTTAAGCTGGCTCATCATTCTTCGCAGAAACTCTATTTGGAAGGAATGTGGGCTGGCACAATCTATGCTCCTAAAGCTAAGGTTATCATGGGTCAGGTTACGAAAGACATTTATGGACGCGTTCTTGCCCGCGATGTTGTTGTTCACCAATTTGCGAAGGTGTATCGCGTTGACTTCAACCCGACTGACGCAGCTCAGGTCGCTTACGCGTTCTAACAAAAGGAGATTGAAATATGAATACGTTTATGAAATTTGCTGTGGTCGTGTCTATCTTTGCAGTTTCCGCTTTTGCGGATGAATCTTTTGGCGGCGTTGGCGTGGTTTATAAGTTGACCACGTCAGGTGCCGAAGTTCAGGATGTCATCCCAGATTCCCCCATTGCCGAGACGGAAATCAAGGCGGGCGATGTTATTGTCGCTATCGACGGAGCCTCCATTCAGGGGAAGAAGTCTCGCGAAGTCAAGAATGCTTTGCGTGGCCTTGAAAACAAGCCCGTCGTGCTTACTTACGTGAGCGAAGGCGATACGCTTGTTGAAACCATTCGTCGCGTGAAGCTTACGGTGAAACAGCTGAACAGCATCGCTGACGCAGAACAGCCCGAAAAGAAACTCCTCGCGGTTCTTGACGACGGCAAGGTCGTTGAGGGTGCAGGAACGTCTGTATCGGACAATCTCGAAGGCGTTTACGTGGATGGATCGCTGATTCCGACGACGGAAGACAAACCGCAGACACGGGCGAAAGAAGGTTCGGCGAAGCTTGCTTCCTTTAGCCGCAACGTGATTCGCGTGAAGCTGGAAACGGCAGGCGCGTTTGTCGTGTCTGTTGTCGATTCCAATGGCGACGTGATCCGCTCGTTCACTGAAAAGAATGGACGTGCAGGGATCAACTCCATTGCTTGGGACGGTTCGCTCGTTCCTGATGGTCGTTATGCAATTTCCATTGAACATAACGGCACTGTCAGTGGCGTGAATATCCTTCTGAAATAGAAGTGATTTAATCGACTGTAAATGATACATTTGTATCATTTACGGCTTTTGTACAAGTGTTTTATGAAATATAAAAATGTAAAATACTAATTTTTTTGCATTTTTGTATCATTATATATTGATATTTGCTAAATTTGAATGTATATTCATTATCATGAAACCGATTGTCGAATACAACGATTACCGAGCCTACATGGCGGACTTTTACGAAGAACGTAAGAGAACTTCAGCTTTTACTTGGCGCGAGTTTGCAAAAATCGCGGGGTTCACATCGCCCTCTTACCTGAAACTCGTATGCGACGGCAAAAGCAGCCTGAGCCGTGTGACCATGAACCGCGTGGCCGTTGCCATGGGGCTTGTCGGTTACGAAATCGAATACTTCGAAGCGATGGTCAATTTTGGCAACGCGCAAAAAGACGATGTCAAAAAAGAATACCTCGACAAGATGATGTCCATTTCGGTCGCGAATAAAGTGCGCGTGATAGATGAAAATGCATTCGAATATTACGAAAGCTGGAAAAATCCAGTGGTGCGTGAACTCGCTCCTATGATGCCGGGGGCTATGCCGGGGGAAATCGCCAAAGCATGTATGCAAGATGTTTCTGCATCTGAAGTTCGCAAGTCGCTCAACTTCCTTGAAAAATCTGGATTCCTCAAACAGACGAATGAAAATGTCTATGAGCAAACGGACAAGGCTGTAGCCGGATCCAAAGAAGCTTTGCCTCTTGCTATCCGCATGATGCACCGCGAAATGGGCCGTCTTGGCGTTGAGTCAATCGACCAATTTAGCGTCAATGAACGCAATGTCTCTGGTGTTACGTTAGGTGTAAACCGTAAAGGTTACGAAGAAATCGTAAAAGAACTGGACGCATGCCGCAAAAAAATCATTTCGATAGCGGCGAATTGCGGAAAGCTCGATCAGGTTTACAGATTGAATTTACAATTTTTCCCTTTATCCAAGAAAGTCAAGGAAAAGGCGGAGGAGTAATATGAATAAAAAACTTTATGCGTTATACGCTGTCGCTTTTTCGCTGGCGATGCTAGCTTGTTCCAATGACAACGTTACCGGTTCGTCTGAAGACCCAAACGTTTTGACTGCTAAAAATGATTCTTCTTCAAGTAGTTTAGATGGAGAAACTTCATCATCTACAGTTCGACTTGAAATGTCGTCAAGCTCATCTTTACTTGTGCGAGAAAACTCATCTAGTTCAGAACCACTCGTGTTGTGCAAAGCAAGTGGAGATTGGGGAAGCTACGGCTGTCATATAACGCTCCCTAGCGGTGAAGGAGATTTGTGGTCAACAGGGGATTTAAAAGTAAAAACAAGTGCTTATGTAAAGGATTCATCCAAATTTGGTAATCGTGCTGGCGAATTATTTTTTGAGAAAGATTCTGTTGATAAAAGACATGCTGAAATACGTTGGGCTTATGGCGAATCTTCACATGAATTTACAGGTGCCCTCGATGCTTTTATTTTGTTGGACAGCACCTATAATTCGTTTGTCAATGTTGGTTTTTACGTAGCGGGCATTGATTCCAATGGCGAAGTGTTATCTGCCGATATTTCTAACTGGAATGGAATATGTGTTCTTTATAACGGTTCCATTACGCCTTCATTGCAATTAGATCTTGGAGATTCTATCAATCAAAAAATGGGCAACGCTTTGCCATCGGTTGCTTTGGAATCGAAAAAGGAACCCCAATGTTTCGAGTGGAAAGAGTTTAAACCGTCTGCAACGAATAATGAAAACGTGATTGTTTCCGATGAAGATGTTTCAAAACATGTAGAGAAAATTGTATTCCATTTCCAAATTCAGCCTCATGAGGATTTTCATGGTTATGAAAGTTTTACGATTCTCGCCATCGGCACGAACAGGGATGATTAAGTTACTGACATTGTCCGAAAAAAAAATGACGGATTGAAATCCGTCATTTTTGTTCTCTGTCATGCCGGTCTTGTACCGGCATCAGTTTTTTATGTAAGCAGCTTCCGAGATCCTTCGACGGAGTTTACCCTGAGTTTATCGAAGGGCCTAGATGACATCGCTCACACCTCAAAGCGAACCGAAGGTGAGCGACCTCATACCTATATTACTTCTGGGCCTGAACGGCAGTCAAAGCAATAGTATAGACGATGTCTTCGACGAGGGCGCCGCGGCTGAGGTCGTTCACCGGCTTGGCGAGACCCTGGAGCATCGGGCCGATAGCGATCGTGCCGTGGGCAGAACGCTGTACAGCCTTGTAGCCGATGTTACCGGCAGAAAGGTCCGGGAACACGAACACGGTAGCCTTGCCAGCGACCGGGCTGTTCGGAGCCTTGAGGGCGCCAACGCTTTCAACGGTTGCTGCATCGTACTGGAGCGGGCCATCGACGAGCATTTCGGGGCGGGCGGCCTTGGCGGCGGCAGTAGCAGCCACGACGAGATCGGCATCCGGGCCCTTGCCCGAATTGATGGTGCTGTAAGAAAGCATAGCAACGCGGCTCGGGAGACCGAAAGCCTTTGCTGTGTCATCGCACTGGAGAGCTATATCGGCAAGTTCTTCGGCGAGCGGGTTCAGGTTGATGGCGCAGTCGCCGTAGATGTAGGTCTTGTCCTTCATGCACATGAAGAACACAGAGCTCACGGACTTCACGCCCGGAGCGGTACGGATGATTTGCAGAGCCGGGCGGAGCGTATCAGCAGTAGAATGGATAGCACCAGAAACGAGGCCATCGACTTCGCCGAACTTGAGCATCATCGTTGCAAGCATGACGTTATCAGAAAGAGCAACGCGTGCAGATTCCGGAGTCATGCCCTTGGCCTTGCGGAGATCCACAAGCGTCGGCACGTACTTTTCGGCAAGTTCTGCGCTCGGTTCGATGATTTCGATGTTGGCCGGGAGCTTCACGCCCACAGACTTTGCAGTGGCTTCGATTTCTTCTTTCTTGCCAATGAGCACCGGCACGGCAATGTTGCGTTCGACAGCGAGGCATGCGGCTTGCACGGTACGCGGTTCAGAACCTTCAGGGAGCACGATGCGCTTCACGCATTTGGATGCCTTGGAGAGGAGGCTTGCACGGAACATGGCCTGGCTCACGCGGCGTTCGGCAGCCGGTTCAGCGAGGTCAGCGGCGAGGCACTTTTCGCAGCGGAGCAAGCGCTTCGGGCAGAAGAGTTCTGCATCTTCGCCATCGGCAAAGACCTTGGCATCGAGAGCAGAAGCGAGATCGTCGTTATACTTGTGCGCAATGACATCGTTCATGCCCGTTGCACCTTCGACGACAACTGCATCGACCGCGTCAAAATCCTGCTTGAGGAAGTCGGCGCAAATCTTTTCCATGAGCACGGCAGACTTGCCGGCCTTGATTTCTTCGACGCTGTCCGCCGCATTCACGACATCGAGCGGCTTGTAGATTGAGGCTATGAGGCCCGCCTTGGTGACGGCTTCGACGATTTCTTGGACTTTGGCTTCCATTTTGGAGGCCGCCGTAGCAACGAGGTAAACACGATTCATTTTTTTCTCCAATTTTGAATTTACAAGTGTAAAATTAGGATTTTAGATATAATCTAGCACCACTTTTGAAGAAAAAATTTCTTTATACCACCTAATTAACATACTATCACCATCCTATTAAGATTGTATTTAATTTATTACACTGGAAAAGCTTTATTTTACATTCAAAATTTATTGATTTTGTTTTTTTATTTTTATTTTTAGAGATACGTGTATGGGAAACACTGTGGGATAGGGGGGAATTGGTCTTTTTAGGAGTCGCAGATGAGGTTCATTGCGCTTATTAGCAGGGTTTTGGTGTGTTTGGCGTTTTTTTGTGCCTGTGCTTTCGCTCAGACGGTTGCAGTAGCGTATATCATTTACGACGGTAATACATTGCAGTATGCCGACAACGAAAGTAATTTCGTCTATAAGTCTGTGGAGAAGGACTCTACAGGCTATTTTGTCATTTCGTTCGACAACGAACGATTGGCGGATGGCAAAAAAGACGTGCGTCGTTTACGTTTCGGCATTGGCTGTAGTGGCAATACATGCACTACGGACCTGAGTCCCGATGTCAAGCCGACTCTCGGAGAGCTGTTCCCCGGCTATAAAGACAGCGATTACGCGGATAATAACCAGAAAAAGACTCCTAAGCAAGAGGTCTGGATTGTCCTTGACGATGGAACTTTGACGTATTCTCCGACGAAACCGGCAACAACTACCAAGCCCAAGACTCATATACGATTCCTTACCCCTTGGACGAATACGAATGCCATTTTGCATATCAACGGCATGGAAAAGCCCATGAGTCCGGTCGGTTCCCCGTATTGCGGCTGGTTCGAAAGCAAGCTTACAAAACCTCTTGATTCTGCGAGAGTCTATTTTAGGCAGACTATCGGTTCGATGTACGTCGGAGCGGGAGGCTTGACAGAAGAAGTGTCTACCGTAGAACCGATTAACTTGGATTCCGCGATTGCGAAAAGCGATACTGTTTGGGTCGTGGCATACCAGTACGGTACGCCTGAAGTCCATACCGAATATCCCGGTGTGCTTGGCGAATGCCTCCCGAAGATTCTCCCTGTGATGATGTTTGACTGGTACGACGGTTCCATCAGCTCCGATGGCTCTAAAGATGGCTTCCCCAACTACGGAGCAAAAGGCGGAGCTGGGCGCACGGGCTTTGATGTTCGTGGAGTCCCGATGTTCGGTACGGGAACAAGTGAAGATTTTGGACAGGGTGGCTGTGAAGCGGCTCCGATGACAGGGATGGTCGAAAAACAGCTTGGCCCAAACGGCGTTCCCGTCATGTCGAAGAATTTCCCCAGCGGTTGCAAAAATTCCACGCATATCAATAGCTGGTTCCTCCCGGAAACCATTGCTGAAAAGGATGGCAAGAAGTATTCCAATGTCACTTGCCGCGAACTTGAACTGACTCTCACGGACGACGGTTTTTGGCTTGGGCAGAAAGATGACGAAAGCCCGGAGCACGGATTGTTCCTGCTGGACGACTTCCGTTGGTTGGATAGCGCCCATACCATCGAAAACCCGCACTACGATTCCATCAGCGGTGGAAACGATGTTCCGGGGCATCACAACTTCGGCTTTGCGATGAAGATTCAAGCGGAATTTGTCTATGTCAAAGGCCAATACTTTGAATTCAACGGAGACGACGATGTTTGGGTGTTCATCAACAACAAACTCGTTGTCGATATCGGCGGGCAACACAGAAAAGTCAAGAAGTCTGTAAATTTGGATGACCTTGGACTTACGCCGGGCGAGACTTATCCGTTCCATATTTTCTATGCCGAACGCAAGCGCAATCAATCGAACTTCATGATGAGAACGTCCATCGACTTGAAAGTGGAATCCAGCATCATACTTACAGACCATTCCACGGATTCGACGCTCATCAAGAAAGAAGTATGGCAGAATATCCGCGAAAAGACTCTTGCTTGCGATTTTTCTGCAAATTCAGATCAGGTTCACCAGGAACGCGGCCCTTCGAACTTTACGTTGTTTGGAAAAACCCTCCCATCGACGGGGGTTGTCTTGAGCAAGCTCGATTCGCTTTACTATAGCGGTATCACGATTACGAACGATTTTACGTTCCTTACTATCAATACGACTAATATTTCCCGTATGCAGGCGCTCCCGCCAGGAACCTATTACATACGCGTTGCTCTTAAGAACAACCCGACTCAATATAAAGATGTTTACTTCTCGATTCCGCCGACGGAACTTCCGAATATTGCGTTTGCGAAAATCATTGATTCCAGCTACCAGTATTTTGATGTTATCGCGCAAGATACGCTTTACTTCAATAAATTCTGGAAACCGTTCGGAAACGAAGCCAGCCGCGACATCAGCAGCGATACGCTCCCTATCAACTTGGATAAAAGCGAAAAGCTCTGGGCGGGGCGCATTTATCCCATCAACGTGACCTACGTCGAAGATTGGGCTTCGAATTATAGTGGGATCGCCGTCAAGGTGACTACGTCGGATTCGAAGCTTGTTCCTTGCGATTCTCTTGGCAACGCTCTTGCGAATGGCGAGTTTATGCTCATGGAAGGCAAGAACACGTTCTATGTCAAGGCGACGGGTACTGTAGTTGATGGTGTAATCGATGTATCGACCACGGCGGCAAAGAACAAGAGCATCAAGTGGACTAAGATTAACATTGCAGAACCCCCGGTTCCGCAAATCGAGACTGCGTTTATTTACGACCGCAATGGCGATGGACGTGGTGATAGTGTCTGGATTAGCTTCAACAAGCCGCTTGGCGGCAACAGCGTCTTGGATTCGCTAAAGTTTACGTTCGGTACGACGCATTATGAACTGCCAAGAGTTGCATACAACAACGGCGATTTGGCTATTTCTATTGTTGCTGATGGTGATGGTTTTGGCACTTCGATTTCTACGGGCGGGGCTACGGAACCATACTCTGGAAAAATTAGCGTCTGGTACACCTACACGAATCCCGAAGACCACAAGGTATCGATTTTTGCGGTTGATGGATTGCTTGGCGATGGTATCGGCCCCATCATCATGGCGGCAGAAATTGGCTACACCGATGATGGCAAAACTCAGCTCACCCTCACATTTAGCGAAGGGTTGAACTCCGAGAATGCAAATTCCAATTTGTTTGCGTTCCGTTGCTATGGCGGCGGTATGATAACTACGATTATTCAGGAGGCCGATTACATCGCGCCCTTGTCAGCGAATCGTTGGAGATTGGTTTATTCGAAAAAGTCTGTTAACGATGTTGTTCCCATTGTGGGTGATTCCATTCGCTTCAGGCCTCCTTCTGAAGGTGGGCTAGCGGTGGATCTCAATGGTATCCGCGTTCACGAGTTGAATCCGTGGGTACGCATTACAGGTGAACAGCAGATTACTGTCACAAGTCCGGCTGTTGTCACGATGGACAAGAATTCTCCGAATTTCGAAAAGACCAAGGAAATTGTCCGTAGTGATTCTGCGACTGTTCCGATAATTGTTAAGAGCGATAAGCCGCTCACGGCAAATCAGGTTGGCGAAATGTACGGTACGCAGGGGCATTATCTCGGCGATATGAGCATGTCTGAACTCGTTGAAAACGAAATCAGTGAAATTGTGAAGGTGGTGAAGGCGAGTTCCGTTTTCGAAGACAAAAATGCAGTAAAGGAAGGTAGCCCTTCGACGACGGTTACGCTTGAAACGATTATTGCGATGATGGATAGGGGCGATATTACGCCCAAGGATGCGAAGAGCCGATTTGGTGTAAGCGATGTCATCATCGATGGCTACAAAAATGGTCTTTTGACCAAAGATAACTTGAACAACTATAGGCATGGTACCAAAGAAGACGTCAAAAATATTGCGGAATCCATGGCGGATAGGACTGCTCTCAGTTATAAGACGACATACTATTCAAGTCTCGGCCATTTTGTCAATAACGATGCGGGTCAAATTGCCTGTAACGATAATATTTTCAAGGAGAACGGCTCTCAGAACTGCCTTGGAAACGAGGGAAGGCTTTACCTCGCTTGGAATATGCGTTCCAAGGATGGTCGCCTTGCCGGTACGGGTGTCTATATCGCACGTCTTGAAATTCGCCTCATCGTGAACGGCAAAAAAATCACTAAGCGGACGCAAGACTTCCTCTGGGGATTCCGTCACGGGAACCTTGCCATTATCGATTTTGACATAAACGAGTAATTTTAAAGCGGCCTCGGACAATAGTCCGGGGCCTTTTTTCGTTTTTTTCCAAAAAACGGAACTTTTTTCCCTCACCTAGGCTCTTTTTTTTAGGCGTTGCAGTATTCTCAATTTATTTTACATTCCATAGAAAAAATTTTGATAAAAATCACAAAATAGAGTGTATTTTCAATAAGGTTATAGCCTAAAAGTGTTCAGGGAGTCATGGATGCGGGTTAAAAAAATTGTCTCAGCTTTATTCTTTACACTCTTGAGTGCAGTCGTTCCGTCAATGGCTGCGGATTACAATATTCTTGTAAAAAACGAAACCACTCGGAATAGTGGGACGAATCTTTACGTTCAGGTCCAGACAACCCGAGCAGGGATTGGGGGCCGTAATCAAACGCAAAATGGCAGGTGTACCGCACTTAGCAGTTATGGAGACGGTTCTTTCTACCTGAAACAGGCAATGGAAGAAAACCAAAGCCCCAAGCTTACTTTTTACACGGGCAACACTTGCCGAGCCAATACTTCCGTAGGCTCGATTTCTCCTCTTGAAGGACCGGATCCTGTTGCCAATGATATCATTATTACTATAACCGATACAGGAGTTTCTCTAGCTAACAGTACTGACCCCATCACGGCTCCGGCTGTAACTCCAGGTGGTGGAGGTCGTCCGGGTGGCCCGACAACTCCGACACAGACAAACAGAAAGATTATCCGTTTCTTTGCTCCGTGGACGAACACGTCTGCAATCGTTTATGTCGCAGGTGGCGATTCCGCGAAAATGACGACGGTCAAGAACTATTGCGGCTGGTTCGAAGCCCGCATTACCCCGCCGACGGGCTCTTTGCAGGTCTATTTCAAGCAGACCATCGGCAGTACTTATGTAGGCGATAACGTCTATAACAAGATCAATCCTACGGCACAAGCGATTTGGCTCTCTTTGGACGAAGTCGCAGAAGCTGATACGATTTGGGTCAAGGCGAACAAGGTCGGACCTCCGAATGTAGCTGCTAAGTATCCGGGAATTTTGGGTGACTGCCCGACCAAGAAGCTCCCTGTGATGATGTTCGACT
>JAEEGK010009748.1_pt1 | contig 22337 bp, 12 predicted proteins | sample 8958771 | NCBI WGS metagenome assembly JAEEGK01 (sample SAMN16246547, study PRJNA631951) | gut metagenome | biome: gut microbiome; feature: rumen; material: SC-attached | host: Bos | place: Iran: Karaj | collected 2018-10 | reverse complement strand
GTACTGCCCGTCCTAACACAGGAAAGAAGGCAAGTCGTGAGATCCGTAAGGCTGGTGCTGTTCCCTGCAACCTCTATGGCGAGGCTAAGGGTGAGAATGGTCTGCCCGTTGCTGTAAGTTTCACTGCTACTCAGGAAGAGTTGCGTAAGTTGGTTTACACTCCCGATATCTACAGCGTAAACCTGAACATCGACGGCAAGGAGTGCAAGGCTATCATGAAGGAGCTTCAGTTCCACCCCGTAACAGACGCTCTGCTGCACGTTGATTTCTACGAGATCACTGAGACCAAGCCCATCGTTATGGAAGTTCCCATCAAGTTGAACGGTTTGGCAGAAGGTGTTAAGGCCGGTGGTAAGCTGGCTGCCAGTGTACGTAAGCTCAAGGTTAAGGCTCCCTACACCGCAATCCCCGAGAAGTTGAACATCGACGTTACAAACCTCGGTCTGGGTAAGACTATCAAGGTTGGTGAGTTGAACTTCGAAGGTCTGGAACTTGTTACCAGCCCCAGCGTTGTAGTATGCCAGGTTAAGATGACACGTAGCGCTATGAGTGCTGCTGCCAAGGCTCAGGAATAAGCCCTTACCATAGCATTATAAAGGCGGCACACTATATGCCGCCTTTTATTTTTCAAAACAATGAACATAATTAAAAATCTTCTCTCACTTCTATTCCCCTCAAAGAAAGAGGCAGAAGAAGAGAACACTGATATGAAATATCTGATTGTAGGACTGGGCAACATAGGCCCTGAATATGTAGGAACTCGCCACAATATCGGATTCCGCATTGTAGACGAACTGGCCCAGTCAGCCGGTGCTCAGTGGGAAGACAAACGCTACGGCTTCATAGCCCGTATGCGTGCCAAGAACGCCCAACTCATTCTGCTTAAGCCCAGCACATATATGAACCTCTCCGGCAATGCTGTCCGTTATTGGATGCAGCAAGAGAAGATTGAACTGCAGAACCTTCTGGTTGTTGTTGACGACCTCAGCCTGCCTGTAGGCACCATCCGTATGAAACAGAATGGCAGTGCAGGCGGACACAACGGACTCAAGCACATAGCTCAGATGCTGGGAACAGAGGGATACAACCGTCTGAAGTTCGGCATTGGAAACGATTATCCCAAAGGCGCCCAGGTTGATTTTGTACTGAGCAAGTTCAGTCCAGAAGACGAAAGTATCATAGAGAAGAAAGCACCTATCTGTGCCGATGCCATCAAAGCCTTTGCCCTTAGCGGCATGCAGTTTGCCATGTGTAACTACAACAACAAATGACAACAGAGGCTCGCATCGATAAATGGCTTTGGGCAGCCCGTATCTTCAAGACACGAACCATCGCTGCCGCTGCCTGCAAGAAAGGACAGGTTAGCCTGAAGGGAAGTACCGTCAAGGCCAGCCGGATGATAAAGGTGGGTGACGTCATAGACGTGCGCAAACCACCAGTCACCTACTCCTTCCGCGTCCTGCAGGCTATAGAGAGACGTGTAGGAGCTAAACTCATCCCAGAGATTCTGGAGAATGTTACAGCCCCCGAACAATATGAGATCTTAGAGATGAACAAAATAAGCGGTTTCATAAACCGTGCCAAGGGAACCGGTCGACCCACCAAGAAAGACCGACGCTCGCTGGATGAATTCCAAAATGAAGTACCCGAATTCTTTGGCGACTTTGATTTTGACCTTGATGAATAAAAATACCCCAAAAAAACATGAGACACTTTTGGATTATACTTTTTGCAACCATCGCAACAACTTGTCGGGCTACCGACTATGTCATTGAGACCAACCAACCGCGTCAAACCATCCAACACTTTGGAGCCTCTGACGCTTGGTCTATGCAATTCATAGGCCTTTGGGACAAGGAAGAGGAACAACAAAAGATTGCCGACTGGCTCTTTTCTGTCGAGAACGATGCCAATGGGCAACCCAAGGGCATCGGACTCTCCGTGTGGCGCTTTAATCTGGGAGCCGGCAGTGCAGAACAAGGCGAGGCCTCTCAGATAAAACCCGGCACACGTACAGAATGCTTCCTGACAAAGGATGGCACCTACGACTGGAGCAAACAACCCGGTCAACGTAAGTTCCTGCGGTTAGCCAAGGAACGTGGTGTACCCTACTTCCTGGCTTTTCTGAATTCTGCACCCGTCTATTTTACAAAAAATGGCATTGCCACCAATACAGGACGTGGGGGAACCATCAACCTGAAGGATGACTGCTACGATGATTTTGCCTGCTTTATGGCTACATCCCTCAAAGGACTGGAAGAGCATGACGGCATACACTTTGATTACCTCTGCCCCGTTAACGAGCCTGATGGCAGCTGGAACTGGCAAGGACCCAAGCAAGAAGGTTCACCTGCTACCCATAGAGAGATAGCCCGACTGGCAAGAGAGACAAGCAAAGCCCTCAAAGAGCAAGGACTCAGCACCCAGATTCTTATGGATGAGTCCAGCGACTTACGCTGCCTTCTTGGCATTCATCATACCGACTGGCAACGCGGAAATGCCATCAGCACCTTCTTCTCACCCGACAGCACCAGAACCTACGTGGGCAATCTTCCTAATGTACCCCACCTGATGGCAGCACACAGCTACTGGACCAATACGCCCGTACCTTATATGAAAGAGATACGTCAGCAACTTAGAGACAGTATTGCCAAATATGGACTGAAGTTCTGGCAGACAGAGATCTGCGTTATGAGTAACGACAAGGAGATAGGAGGCGGACAAGGATATGATTTCAGCATGAAGACCGCCCTCTATGTGGCCCGTATCATACATCACGACCTCACGTATGCTGATGCCGAAAGCTGGTCGTGGTGGCGTGCCTGTGGTGGCGATTATAAAGACGGACTTATCCGTATATACGATGAAGAGCAGCGGGCACGCGACTCCAAACTGCTTTGGGCATTGGGCAACTACAGCCGTTTTATCCGTCCAGGTGCAGTACGGTATAATATCACCTCTTCTCAGGAAGAAGATCCGTACGGACTGATGGTCTCCGCCTACAAGAACAAAGACGGCAAATGGGTCTGCGTTGTCATCAATTATGCAGAAGAAATACAGGATTTCCAACTTTCATTCTCTGATAAAAAGAACAGGAAGTGGCAGATTTACCGAACTAGCGATGCAGAAGGAGAAAACCTAAAACCCATAGGTATTTGCAAAGGAAAAACAAAACTTTCTGCCCGAAGCATTTCCACCTTTGTGGAAAAATAAATACCTTTACATCCGAAAAACTTAAACTAACAATAAAATGAGAAAACTTCTGTCCATCATTGCTCTGTTTGCATTGATTTCCGCTACATCGCTGGCAGGTTCCAAACCCAGTTCATTCACCATAGGTGACAAGACATTCCTCCTGAACGGACAGCCCTTCATAGTAAAAGCAGCAGAGATACATTATCCCCGCATTCCACGTCCTTACTGGGAGCACCGTATTCAGATGTGCAAGTCATTAGGCATGAATGCAGTCTGCATATACATCTTTTGGAATATCCACGAGCAGCAGGAAGGACAGTTCAACTTCACCGATAATAATGATATAGCCGAGTTCTGTCGCATTGCACAGAAGAACGGCATGTATGTGATTGTACGTCCAGGCCCCTATGTTTGTGCCGAATGGGAAATGGGCGGCCTGCCTTGGTGGCTGCTGAAGAAGAAGGACATCAAATTGCGCGAACGTGACCCTTACTTCATGGAACGCGTAAAGATATTCGAGGAGAAGGTGGGCGAGCAACTTAAGCCACTGACCATCCAGAATGGCGGTCCTATTATAATGATGCAAGTAGAGAACGAATACGGCTCGTATGGCGAGGACAAGCCTTACGTCAGCGAGATTCGCGATTGCCTAAGAGGAATCTACGGAAAGGAATTGGAATTATTCCAATGCGACTGGAGCAGCAACTTCGAGAAGAACGGACTTTATGACCTTACCTGGACCATGAACTTCGGTACGGGAGCTAATATCGACAATCAGTTCCACCGCTTGGGAGAATTGCGCCCCAATGCACCGAAGATGTGTTCTGAGTTCTGGAGCGGCTGGTTCGACAAGTGGGGAGCACGACACGAGACTCGTCCTGCCAAGGATATGGTGGACGGAATGGATGAAATGCTCTCGAAAGGCATCAGCTTCTCGCTCTATATGACGCACGGAGGAACCTCTTTTGGCCACTGGGCAGGAGCCAACTCACCTGGCTTTGCTCCCGATGTAACCAGTTACGACTATGATGCGCCCATCAGCGAATGGGGCCTTCCCACACCCAAGTTCTGGGAACTTCGCAAGATGATGCAAAAATATTCCGAAAAAGCTCTCCCCGCAGTTCCTAAGGCTCCGATGGGCATCATCACCGTGCCTAAGTTCGAGCTGAAGGAGTTTGCTTCTATCTTCAACGGTGTTGATGGAATGAAACTGCCTATACAAAAAGGAGGCGGACTGAAGACCTTCGAGGAAATGGATTTAGGTTGGGGAAGTATGCTCTACACGACTGTTCTTCCAGAGATTAGTGAACCAAGTACAATCTCAGCCGAATTCCACGATTTCGCCCAGATATTCATTAACGGCAAGTACATCGGAAAGATTGACCGCGTGAAGAACGAGAAGTCCCTCACATTGCCACCTGTTAAGAAAGGCGATGAGCTGGAGATTCTTGTTGAAGCTATGGGACGCATCAACTTTGGTCGGGCCATCAAGGACTTCAAGGGAATCGTGAGTGACGTGACCATCACGGCCACTGTTGACCATATCGAAACCACTTGGAAGCCACAAGGCTGGATAAAAGTGGCTCTGCCCGACACCTATGAGAAAGCCTCCGACGCTTTTGTTCATAACGAAGACTACACCAAGCCGGAAAAAGACGGTCAAAGTTTAGGGAAAAGACCGCGATGGAACATCGACGGTCTCGACCTGGTAAGTAAACGCGGCTATTATCGCGGTTACTTCAACCTGAAGAAGGTGGGCGACACATTCCTCAACTTCGAGACTTGGGGCAAGGGACAGGTCTGGGTGAACGGTCACGCTATGGGACGTTTCTGGAACATTGGCCCGCAGCAGACGCTCTATGTGCCTGGCTGTTGGCTGAAGAAAGGACAGAACGAAGTCATTGTCCTCGACATCGTAGGTCCAACCGAGAAGGTTGTATGGGGACAGGCAGAACCGGAGCTTAACAAACTGCAGTTAGAGAAGTCTAACAAGCATAACAACCCAGGCGACAAGCCCGATTTGAATAGTAAGACTCCAGCCATCGAAGGCGAGTTTAAAACCGGCAACGGCTGGCAGAAGGTCCTCAATAGACTTGACATTCCCCGCAGAGGCCGTTATCTTGCCATCGAGGTGCTGAGCACTCAACAAGAAAAAGATGTGGCTGCTATTGCTGAGATTTATGTCATTGGCGATGAAGGCAAACGCCTAAGCCGAGAACCTTGGACAGTGAAGTACGCCAGCTCGGAAGAGGAGAATGGCAACCATCTTGGCGACAAAATCTTTGACCTGCAAGAATCCACCTATTGGCAAACAGAAAAGGGAGCCGAAACACCTCATTTGTTAGTTATCGACCTAGGCTCAGAACAGCTCGTCCATGGGATAGAGTACCTTCCTCGTGCCGAGCAAGGCGCTCCTGGCAGCATCAAGAACTTCAAGGTTTACATTTATAAATAAAAAAGTGTCCGCCACATGGCGGACACTTTTCTTATTCTCACTTCCTACTGATTATCTTCTTTCCATTCTGAATATAGATGGTTCCTGGTTGCAGTTTACTAACCCGCATTCCCTGCATGTTATAAACAGCCTCATCGGTTCGGTCATCTTCGGCATCTACAAAAGGAGACTTTATACCATCCATTACATCATCCATATCACCCACAATGGTACCAAACTCAGCCCAAGGAGAAGCCAGATAGTCATCAAGCGCACTTGCATAGACGTGGATGACAGGCTTGCTTGAGAAGAGGTAGTTAGCTATTGTAGGAGGAGTAAGTGCCTTCACATAGGCATGCTTGACTGCAGAGCTGTAGAACACGCCCTGTTCCATAGTCTTAACTCCCTTCCCGATTATCACACTTGTCAGGCGGTCACAATAGGCAAAGGCATCACCACCCACGCTTGTCACCTTGTCAGGTATTTCTATAGACTTAAGCCCTGAGCTGGAGAAAGCATTAGAACCAATTGAAGAAAGATTCTGCGGCAGCCTTATCGAGATCAGCTTCTTGACGTTCTGGAAAACATTACCAGCTATAGTGTTGATTTTTGCCTTATCCAAGTCTATGGACTGAAGGTTCTCCTTAGTAACGAGTTGCTTCATATAGGTAATGTCGGTTGAATTAACAGGTCCGCTTATAACAAGTTTAATGGCCTGATTGTTCTTCAGCTGAGACTTAAGTCTTCCTGCAACAGTCATCTCGACGTATTCTATGCCGTTCATATCTGCAGCCATAGCAACCTCGTGTACCGTACCGTCTGAATCATAGGAATAGATGGTCCAGTCAGTGCCTACACTGCTGGGAATACAGAAATTCTTAGAGTTGGAAGCATACTTGATATTATTCTCAGCGTCCAGCATCAAGAAGCCCAAGCCACCTGCTCCCTCCATTGCATATAGCGAGTCAGCCTGCAGATAAACATACTCGGAGGGTTCACAGGCTCCTGGCAAGTAGCTTGTGAACTGACCAAGGTCGCCACACTGCCCTACCTGATCAGAGCCGTTACGTTTCTTACCTGCTGCCTGCAGGAATCCTGTAGAGAGTACATAGTCAGCACGGTCTTCAACAAAGAGTATCTCACGGTTTTTCTTCTCGTATTTAGAAATCGTATTTTTTGTTGATTTAATGTTGGCATTAGTGACGGCAATGGGATGATTGCCGTAATCCTCTATTATGCTTCCACTCTTGATAGGCTCGAAGAATCCCCAGATAGTAAAGTAATCCGTCAGGTCTTCCTGAGCCACCTGACACACTTTACGGACAAACTTCAATCCACCGTTATTGTTGTTGGAAGCATTATAGAGTGTCAACGGGTCTTTACGCAAAGCCTTGAAAAGTTCGGGATAGAACGAGGTGTTCTTCTGGCCTAAATGATAGTACAGATAGAGATCCCAGTAGAAACGCAAGCGACTGTTCACATCTCTGTAGTAGAAAGGCTCACGACGTGCATACTCGTCCATTACGGTAGAGAGTGTTGAACCGCCAGATGAGTTAAGACCACCAAGATAGCGGACAAGATTCGAGAAGACGTTATTCGACGCCTCCGTACATCCCTCCACATTGATAGCTCCTTGGTTGTTGTGGCCACACTCATGACCAGCACACCAGTCATCCATCTGTGTATTGGTAGCATCCAGACAATTCTTGATACATGCGAATCCGTTGTAGCTGGTTCTATAAGCCGTAGAGTTGGCATATCCGGCATCACTTTCCTCTCCCTCGATAGCGAAGTTAGGATTGTTGTAATAGATAGGATAGATGGCCTCACCACCTGTCAGATACCAGGGATAACCAGCCTTCTTACCAGACGCAACCTCTTCTGTCATACCCATCAGGTTCTTTTCCCAAACGGCAACGCTGTCGAACCAGCAGATGCTTTTAATCATCTTAGAGGCATTTGCAAACACTTCCTTGTAAGAAGCGGTCTTCAGGTTGTAAAGAGAATGAGCACCTCTGACAGTGAAACGATTCAGCTTGGCAGCCTTAAGGATTTTCAGATAGTCGGTAGCAGCATGGAAATTAACGTCGTAATAGCCGTTTACCTTACCACCCTCAATGTGAATCTTCATATCAGGCCACTCGCTCAACGTCTTCTTCATCGACTTCGTGTCAGCCGTATATAAAATGTAATAGAGGGCATTCTTCCTGCCTTCAATGATATTCAGTCCCTTTACCAACTTCGTTCCCATCGTAGCATTGCTAATCATCTCATTCTCCACACATCCGGCAAAATACAATGTAGCATCACTGGGAATATCGCTATCTACAAAGACAAAAAGCTCATCATCGTCCTTTTCGGCATAGATACCTGTTGGGTTACCCATATAGGAACCGCCGGAAGCCATCATCTTATTGTTCCAGTAGTTAGCATCACTGTAAGGCTTGTAAGAATGAATACGGAAGTCCTGCTCGTAATCCGCCCAAGTCTGGTTCTTTATCTTAAGGGCTGTAGTTATCATCAGCTCAGGCATTCCCACTTCGGTCATTGCTGCTGTCAGGTCTTCATCGCTCATAGCCTGATATTCGGCCTTCAACTGGGTACAGGCAACGTCCTCAAAGAATTTGCTGCTCATCATCTTGGCAACGGTATTGGGGTCGGCATCCATTGCATATTCGTTCTCCAAGTTACCGACAATAGTACCGAAGTCCTTCCAACTGCTTGCTTTGTATTCTGCCAGCACATTGGTATAAACACATATCTGGGGATTAGAACCAAACAGATAGGCCGTTATGGCAGGAGGCGTGGTAGGTTTTACGTAGGCATTCTTGACTTCCGAAGCCCAGAACACGCCTTGATCCATCTGCTTCACCTTCGAACCAATGACAACTTTTTCCAATGAACTGCAATAGGCAAAGGCATCTCCCCCTACACGGGTCACCGAGTTTGGAATATCAATCGCCTTAAGTCCTGTGCGCGAAAAAGCATTAGCCTGAATGCTTGTCACACTTTTTGGCAAAATCATCTCCTGCAGAGTCGCACATTCTGTGAACATCTGTTCACCAATTACATCGTTCTCCGTCTTGAAGGAGCCGTAATAGGCATCGCCTCCACTAACGATTCTAACTTCCGACCAGTCGATGGATGTTACAGTACCAGCCGTTACCAGTGAACGGATGTACTTGATATCCGTGCCATTGATAACGCCGGTAACCTTTAAAGTCGACTCACAATTTGTCAGCAAGGTGGAAAGCGTTCCCGCCTGACTCACATTAACCTCTGTTACAGACCACATGTTTTGTGAACAGAGCAAGGCAATGCCCATAAGCAATACCTTAAGGATTTTCATTGAGGTTTTCATGTAGTACGTTTTTTGTTAAGTATATGTTATTTCATAATTTTCTTTCCATTCTGAATATAGATGCTTCCTGACTGTAAGTTGGTAGCCTTGCGTCCCATCAAGTCATAAGCAGAAGTTTCCTCTCCACTTTCTGCAGATTCACCATCAGGACTCTTTATACCATCAATATAGTCATCCAAATCACCAACAATTGTTCCGAACTTAGTCCAATTTGAAGCTTGATACTTCTCCAGAGCACTGGCACTGACATGAATCGCAGGTTTACTGTTGAAGATATAATCCGCAAGGGTTGGAGGCGTAGGAGCTTTCACATAGACATCCTTAACAGGACAGTTATAGAAGACTCCCTGGCTCATTGTCTTTAGGTTCTTACCAAGAATAACAGTTGACAACTTGCTACAATCGCCAAAGGCTTCAAGGCCTATAGATGTTACTGCATCAGGGATTTCAATCATCTTAATTCCCAACGAACGGAATGAACGGTCGCCTATCGAGGTAATCTTCGAGGGCAGACGTATAGAAGAAAGCTGCTTGAAACCGTCAAAAATATAGATTCCCATTGTATTAGCAGAAGTCTTATAGGTCTGGTAATAAGAGCCGCCAGATACAATCCTGGCATCACTAAGGTCAATGGAGGCTAAATTCCCCTCCGTGAGGAGCTGACGCAAATACTTGATGTCAATGCCATTGATGGGACCGCAGATAATGACCTTGATAGCCTTATCTGAAAGAAGACCAGACAATGCTGAGGCCTTGGGCATATCTACACGTACAGTTCCCTCCCCTGCTTTTGCTACCTCGTGCAGGACATTGCCATCGTCGTAGGAATAAATGGTAAAGTCTGGCCCTACACTGGATGGAATACAAAAGTTCTTGGCATTAGAGGCATACTTTAAGTTACCGTCAGCGTCCAGCATCAGGAAGCCAAGTCCACCTGTACCGTCCAAGGCGTAGAGCGAGTCTGACTGCAGATAGGTATATTCCGCTGGTTTGCTGGCTCCAGGCAGGAAATCTGTGAACTGTCCTACATTACCACACTGCCCTATCAGGTTGGAATCGCGACGTTTCTGTCCGGCAGTGGTCAGGAAACCGGTAGTAGGAATATTCTCTATACGGTCTTCTATGAACAGAATCTCGCGGTTCTTGGTAGGATATTTGGCAATAGTAGCCTTTGTTCTGTTGATATCAGTACGATTTACTGTCATCTTATGCTCACCGTAATCATTAACGATGTAATTCTTAAGCGGCTCAAAGAAGCCCCATACAGTAAAGAAATCTGTAAGGTCTTCCTGAGCTATCTCGCACACCTTGCGAACAAACTTCAGACATCCTGTATTAGAACTGTACAATGTCAAAGGGTCTTTACGCAACTCCTTGAAGAGAGTCGGATAGAACGAGGTGTTCTTCTGTGCCAGATGATAATACAGGTAGAGCTGCCAATACATACGCATCTGGCTCTCCAACGAACGAGTAAAGAACGGCTCGTGCCCTGCATACTCGTCAAAGACAACAGACATAGCATTTCCGCGTGTCGTAACCAGTCCGTCATGGAAGCGGATATAGTTCGAGAACAGGTTGTTGCTGACCTCCGTTCCGCCTTCTACCGTTATGGCACCCTGATTGTTGTGTCCGCATTCATGAGCCGAACACCAATCATCAAAGTCGGCAGTCCTGCTTACATCAAACGATCCACGGATGCAGCCAACAGAATTGTAGGCTGTACGGAAATATGCAGAATTGGCATAGCCGCCGTCTGTTTCCTTTCCCTCTATGGCAAAGTTGGGGTTGTTGTAATAGATGGGGAAGAAAGACTCACCACCAGTCAGGCAAAAAGGAGCTCCGGCACGCTTACCTGTGGCTACACTCTCGCAGATACCCATCAGTTCCTTCTCCCAGACTGTCAAGCTATCAAACCAGCAGATACTACGATCTATTGTAGAGGGCCAGACAGTCTTATAGGTACTTGTCTTGAAGTTGAAAAGTGCCTGTCCACCCTTAACCGTGAAATATTCATTCTTTGCCGCTGCCAAGAGAGCTTTGTAATCAGCATCGCTCTGTCGGGCCACATCATAGTAGCCGTTCACCACGCCACCTTCTATATGAATCTTCAGTTCAGGCCACTCGCTCAGCTTCTTGGTCATCTTCTGCGTGTCAGCCGTATAGATAATGTAGAAGAGAGCAGCATCCTTTCCGTTCACAACGGTCAAACCTTTCCTCAGCATCTTGCCCTGCTTGGCGCTTGTTACCAAATCGTTGTTGTTACAACCGGCAATGTAAAGTGTAGCACCCTCTGGTATGTCACTATCCACAAAAACATACAACGGTTCATCTCCCTTAGTAAAAATACCTGTAGGATTACCCATGAAGGAACCGCCCGTACAACGCAATTTGTTGTTCCAATAACCTGCATCACTATATGGCTTGTAACTGTGTATGCGGAAATCCTGCTCGTACTTTGCCCACTGCTCATTCTTCAGCTTCAGAGCTATGCTGATCATATAGCCGGGCATGTTACCGGCTTTCATCGATGCAGTCAGTTCATCATCCGACATAGCCAGATATGCCGACTTCAACTGGGTACAGGCAGCATCCTCGAACCATGTTCCTGAGTTCTCGTTGACGATATCACAGGAGTCATTATTCTCATCCGGATAGTAATTCTCCAAGTCTCCATTTATCACCCCACCCTTGGCGTATTGCTTCCAAGTAGAGGCCATATACTCCTCCTGCACATCAGCATATACACTAATAACAGGATTGGTTGTGAAGATATAGGCATCCAGGGTAGGCGGAGTCTTTGGCTTTACGTAAGCAGAGACGATTTTCGGTGAGTTATAGAAAACCGCCTGCTCCAGAAAGGATACCTTGCTACCTATAACAACCTTGGTCAGCGAGGTACAATCCGCAAAGGAAGCATGCCCCAACCGTGTTACCCCATTAGGGATAATCACCTCTGTGATTCCTGAATGTGAGAAGGCATAACGACCTATAGACGTAATATTGGCTGGCAGGATGCACGACGTAAGCTTGGAGCAGTTGGCAAACATATAATCGCCCAACACATCGTCTAACGTTGTATAACTCTCGTTATAAGCTTCACCACCCTTCACAATCCGCACGTCATGCAGATCCAGTTCTGTTACCTTTCCTGCCGTCAGCAACTCGCGGATGTACTTCACATCTGTTCCGTTGATAGAACCTGTCAGCTTCAGGTCCTTATCAAACGTCAGGTTCTGCATCAGAGAAGGAAGTGTTCCCGCATTGCTGACATTGATCTCGGTTAGAGACCATGTGTTTAGAGAGCAGAGAAAGGCAATGCCCGAAAGCAATGCCTTTATAGTTCTCTTGTTTGTTTTCATGATAGTACTTTAAAAATTTCTATTTCGTAATCTTACGTCCGCCTTGGATGAAGATGGTTCCCGGCTGCGGGTCTTTTACCTTCAAACCTTGCAGATTGTAGATGGCTTCGTCCGAATCTTCTCCAGAAGAGATTTCTTCGTTAGGAGTATCTATTGCTGTAATAACCTCGCTATTCTCCAGGTCACCCACAATGGTTCCGAACTCTGCCCATCTCGAAGCCTTATAAGCTGCCAGATCAGAAGAATAGACATGGATAAGAGGTTTGCTGGAGAAAAGGTAATCATTTACTGTTGGAGGCGTATGAGCCTTCACGTAGACATTCTTGACCTTTGAATCATAGAATACACCCTGCTCCATTGTCTTGACTCTCTCTCCCACAACAACAGTGGTCAACTGATCGCAATAAGCAAAAGCATCGCCACCTACAGTTGTCACCTTATCAGGGATTACAATCATCTTAAGACCCGTCTTAGAGAAAGCTTCTTTGCCAATCTTAGTTAGACTCTGAGGCAGATTAATATTGATGAGCTTCTTGAAATTCTGGAAAGCACTTTGCCCCATTTCGTTATTAGCAGTCTTGAAATTCTGATAATAGGCCACGCCACCCATTACAACCTGAGCCTCTGTCAGATTGATAGATAACAGGTTCCCTTCTGTGATAAGTTTACGCAGGTGCTTGATATCCGTACCATTAATTCTTCCTACAAGAGTAGCCTTGATAACCTTGTCTGACAGTTTCCTGCTAACCAGACCGGCAGTTGCCAACTCTACACGTTCTTCACCTTCGCCAGCCTTGGTAATTTCATGCAGTACACCACCTTCATCATATGAATACATAGTCCAGTCTGTTCCTACACTGGTGGGTATGCAGAAGTTCTTGGCATTGGCAGCATACTTCATATTGCCCTCGGCATCCAGCATCAGGAATCCCAGACCACCTTCACCCTCAAGAGCATACAGAGAGTCGGCCTGAAGATAAGTGTAGCTTGATGGCTTGCTGGCACCAGGCAGGAAACTGGTAAACTGACCTACATTACCACACTGACCTACCTGATCAGATCCGCCACGCTTCTGTCCTGCAGTCTTGGCCAGGAAGTTAGTTGTAGGCATATATTCTACACGATCCTCTATGAACAGTATCTCGCGGTTCTTCTTGGGATATTTGGCAATAGCTGCCTTTGTACTATTGATATTAGCCTGTGTAACAGCGATGTTATGCTTACCGTAATCCTCTATGGTTGTAGGACTAATTGGTTCAAAGAAGCCCCAAACGGTAAAGAAGTCTGTCAGGACTTCCTGAGCTACCTCGCAAACCTTACGAACGAACTTCAGTCCACCGTTGTTATTGTTTGTCTTGTTATAAAGTGTCAGAGGGTCCTCACGCAGAGCCTTGAAGAGTCTGGGATAGAACGAAGTATCCTTCTGTGCCATATGGTAGTACAGATACAACTGCCAATACATACGGAACTGATTGCCACCTGCTCTGAAGTAGTAAGGCTCATGGCGAGCAAAATCCTCCATAACAGAAGCAAAACTTGCTCCTGTGGGCGTGTTCAGACCGTCATGGAATATCGTATAGAAAGCAAACAGACTGTTTGACACCTCTGTTCCACCTTCCAAGTTGATAGCACCCTGATTGTTGTGTCCACACTCATGACCAGCACAGTTATCATCCATATTGGGATTGTTGGCATCCATACAGTTCTTGATACAGTTCAATGAGTTGTAAGAAGTTCTGTAGTCTGTAGAGTTGGCATAGCCGTCATCACCTTCCTCGCCCTCAATAGCAAAGTTGGGGTTGTTGTAGTAGATGGGGAAGATAGCCTCACCACCAGTCAGGTAGAAAGGTGCTCCTGCACGCTTACCTGTGGCAACGCTCTCACAGAAGCCCATTAGTTCCTTCTGCCATACAGCTACGCTGTCGAACCACAGGATGCTCTTGTCTATAGTACTTGGGAAGACACTTCTGTAAGAAGCGGTCTTAAAGTTGAACAAAGACTGGCCACCCTTTACAGTAAAGCGTTTGTGGGTAGCAGCCTTCAGGATAGCCTTATAATCAGCATCGCTACGACGGGCTACATCATAGTATCCGTTTACAACGCCACCCTCAACGTGAATCTTTATCTCCGGCCACTGATCCAGCGTCTTGGTCATGCTCTTGGTATCAGCAGTATAAAGAATGTAATAGAGCGCATCCTTTGTTCCGTCTATGATATTCAAGCCCTTTACCAGTTTCTGACCAGTCTTAGCAGAATAGATAAGTTGGTTCTCAACACAACCTGCAATATACAAAGTAGCATCGCTGGGGATGTCACTGTCCACAAAGACATAAATCTCATCACCGTCATTCTTGGCATAGATACCTGTAGGGTTACCCATGTAAGAACCGCCTGTACTCTTCATCTTATTGTTCCAATAGCTGGCATCGCTATAAGCCTTGTAGCTATGGATACGGAAGTCCTTCTCATAGTTAGCCCACTGTTCGTCCTTCACCTTTACGGCAATGTTAATCATGAAGTCAGGCATGCCGGCCTCAGTAAAAGCCTTTGTCAGTTCCTCATCCGTCATAGCCTGATATGCAGACTTCAACTGGGTGCAGGCAACATCCTCGAAGAATTCTCCAGCTTTGGTTCTGGCGTTAGTATAGGAATCCTCCACCATAGGATAGATCTTCTCCAGGTTACCTGTTACGGTTCCGTAACTCTTGAATTCACTATTCTTGTAATCTGTCAAGGAAGAGGTATATACACAAAAGGTAATAGTTCCGTTTGGATTATAGAACATCCAATTATCAGCCATTGCAGGAGGTGTTACCGGCTTCATATAAAACTTGGAAACAGGCGAACAATAGAATGCGCCTTGCTCCATACGTCTAACGGAATTACCAACGATAACCTTCTTCAATGAATTACAATAAGCGAAAGCATCCTCTCCGAGAGATGTAACACTATTAGGAATATCTATTTCTGTGATTCCACAACCAGAAAAAGACCTTTCCTTAATAGATTTCAGATTTGAAGGAAGCAATATGGTTTTCAGTTTGGTGAAATCCTGAAACATATATTCACCAATCACATTATTCTCTGTCTTGCAGCTTCCGAAGTAAGCCTCACCTCCACTTACGATGTTCACGCCTGACAAATCCAATGATATAACAGTGCCGGCGCTAATCAGCTCACGCAGGTACTTTACGTCAGTACCGTTGATAGAACCTGTAATCTTCAGTTTGGCATCGCTAGTGGGCAAAAGAGTCTGCAGTGTTCCTGCCTGCTCTACGTTGATTTCAGAATCTGCCCATGCACAAATAGCACAGAGGCTGACTAAAAGCGTCAGCAACATCCTGCTGATCTTAATACAATCTTTTTTCCTTTTCATGTTGTTTTTCTATTATTTGATTTAAAGTTGGTTTGTTTTCTTTTGGTATAACCTAGCTGAGCTAGTTTGAACTAGTTATACTAGTCCTACTAGCCCTCCTAGTTAATCCTTAGCAGTTGATGCTAAGCACAAAGCGGGTACCCTTGGTAAACTCCGGGTCTATGCTCAGATCACCATTCATACGGATAGCCATCTGCTGACAGATAGGCAGGCCCAGACCATCGCCTTCGGTTAGATCACGCACCTCCAAGAAGGGCTTGAAGACATCCTCGCGCTTCTCCTCTGGAATCTGTGAACCCGTATTAGATACCAAGAACTGGCACTTATGTACACTACGCTTCTTGAAATCCAAATGGATGTGTCCACCCTCTGGTGTATAGAAAATGGCATTGTTCAGCAGATGCAGCAAGATGTGCGATACATATTCCCTGTTGAAGGAAGCACTCATCTTGGGAGCATCCACATTCAGGACCACGCCACTACGCTCTTTGCCACGAACCTGACTCATTATCTCCTCACAGAAGGCAGGCAGACTTATCTCTTCCGTCTCGACCGCTTCTCCCATTCCGGATTCCAGTTTGGAGAGTGTCTGTATGTGTTCCGAGAAGTCAAGCAGGGCCTTCACCTCAGGCTGTTGGGTGCTCAGCTTACGCAAGGCAGGAGTCATCTGAGCTGATATATTGCTGGTGAACTTGGCTTTCAAGGCTATGTTCTCGCCCAGCAGGCGGATGGTCTTCTTCTGCTTACGTGTAAGGGCCAGCAAGCGCAATACAAAAAGAGCACCTATTACCAAAGCGCCTGCCAGCACAGCTGTCAGCACACACAGGGCAATAATGATACCCTGACGGGTAGCCAACTTACTATCCTTCTCGGCTATCTCTTTCTCGCCAGCCTGAATCTGTTCCTTCAGGGCGCCAGACACATCGGCCAACTTCAGAGCGGCAGCAGAATCCTTCCAGGCAACATAGCCGCTGTAGGCCTGAGCCACCATATTGGCACTACCCGACTTCTTTCCGCCCTGAATCAGCAACTTATAAGCTGCATCAACCTTATCGTACTCCTTAGAGGCAGTCAGCTTGGCAGCCATCTCCTTGAAGACAGCATTACCCTTCTCTGTCTGTCCAAAGGTATAATAGTAGATAGCCTTATTGTAGAGCAGGTCGTTCTTTACTTTCTCTTCGCCAGAGGCATTGGCAAAGCGCTCCATCTTCTCCAGATGTTCCATAGCACTTTCACTCCTGCGCATCTTCATGTACATATTCATTCTGATGAGCGAAGTTCTGTATCTTGCAGCAGCCTTGCCCTTAGCATCCAGCTTAGCATTAGACTGAATAGCCTGTTCTATACCACGCAAGCGCTCAAAGGCTTCCTTGTAACGTCCACCCGTTGCATCATTCTCGGCACGCTGCCACATCTCATCTGACTGGGCGTTTGCAACCATGCAGAACACCAGTATATTAACCAGTAAAACAGTTATTTTCTTCACCATAGTGTCTAATATTGACGATTAACTATGCAAAATTATAAAAAAACAAGACACCTGCAAAAAAAATCATCTTTTTTCTGCTATGCAGAAGAATACTAAACACCCCATGAGGATTAAAAGAAAATTTGGTGCTTCAATCACTTCTCTCTATCTTTGCCATAAAATATTTTGCAATTAGGGGTATTGGATTATGCCTTTTAAGGGTCTTATAGGTAGAAAATGAGACAAGCATAAAAAGATGGACTACACCAAACAAGAGTTTGAACGCCTGTTCAAGGACAACTATCCGCACATGTACCGGATGGCCTTCTCCATTGTCGAGAATGCCGAGGATGCAAAGGATGCTGTCAATCAGGTGTTCACCCAGATGTGGAGAAACAAGCCCCAAGTAAGCCAGGATAGCGTCAGAGGCTATCTTCTGGCAGCTACACGCAACCAATGTCTGCATCTTTTGCGACAACGACAACTGCAACGCAAGATGGAGGAGGAACTGCAACACCAGAGGCAAGAGAGCCAGGACGAGGAACGTGAAGAGCTGCTACAGGCATTACAGCAAGTGATTGAAGAGAACCTGACGGAGCAGGACAAACGGGTGCTTCAACTGCATTACCAAGAGGAGATGACCTATCAGGAAACAGCCTCGGTACTGGGCATCAGCGCAGCAGCAGTAAACAAGCACATCACCCGCTCGCTGTTCAAAATCAGACAAACCCTTAAAATTGCAAAGTAAGATGAAAACCGAAGATATTGACAAGAGAATCAACATGCCCGACGTGGATGCAGAATGGGCACGTTTCGAGAAAGAGGTCATTGGCAGAAAGACCAACTCCGTCAAGAAAATCTGGCTGGGTGGTTTATCAATAGCAGCCTCCATCATCCTAGTAACAGGACTCTTCCTGCTTGGACTTGACAACAAGGAAACCAAACAGATTCTATCAAAGGTAGAGGAGCGTTCCGCTATAACAGAACCTTCTGAAAATCAGTCAGTAGAACCCAAAACAGAACTCACCCTAACGGAGGCTTCCCGTTCACCAAGAACAGAGAAAAAAGAAAAAACTGCAGCATGTTCTTTTAATGTTGACAGTCTTGCCTTTGAGTCTGTTGATTCAGCTCTGCAAGGTCAGATTGCAGGCTTGGACATCGTTCCAAATTCAAGTGCCCTTGGAGCTGGTATCACTATGCGTTTAAGGGGAACAGCAGTTTTTGATGATAAAAAGCATCCATTGGTCGTTGTGAACGATCGGATAGTAGAGATTCCCGATAGTGTGGATTATAAGACGTTGGATACTGAAGAACAGTTCGCTAACCTATTAGGCATTAAATTAAAGGACCTAAAGAGTATCGTAGTACTGAAAGATGACGAATCAACAGCAAAATGGGGCGAGAAAGGCAAATACGGTGTAATAAAAATAACCACCAAGCCATCCTTAGCACTAAAAGATGGGGATAAGCCTTTGGAAGGTCAGATTGCAGGCCTACCTTCTGTACCTGTTTCCGAAATCCATTTGGTGAAGAATCGCCGTCGTCCCATTAACAAGCAGGCACAGGATACCATTCTCACCGTAGTAAATGGCAAGGAGGATAAGGAATTCCTGCAGTATCTCCGCAAGATGCCCTATTGGTCAATATCATTCGTCTATGACTACTTCTTCCAGCGGAACCAACTGTTCTTGCGGCAAAAAGGCTCTACAGGCGCTGAGGTCGAGAAGTATGCCTCGTTGTTTAATGGAAAAAATATCAGACTCGTTATTGACTACCTGACCCAGCCATATAAGCCTGTCAGCCAGTTTACATCCGAGGAACTCGAAGCGCGACGCCTTGCATACCTTCTTCGTTGCTATCAAGAGGGTAAAAACAGTCAGAACTATGGTGGCATGCTTGCTCCAGACCTTTTTGACACGCCCGCCGAGGAGCGGCTATTTGGCCTTCTGTCTGCAAAGCATCATGCGATAAAGGGTGAAAGGTTCGGACACGTTAGCCGCGACAGCCGAGGCATTTTTATCCCACTGATACGTTACTCGTGCATAACAGTTCAGGATCAGATATGGCAGGAAAACGACGAATGGCTGGGAATGGAGGACGATTCATTGTTCAATGCTGTCATCAAAGAGCTCGAACAAGCTGCGAATGGGGCCAGTTCATCTTTGGTGGAACCTGACGACAGCATCGTCAAGATGGCGTTCATCTATGGCGGAAAGGTCACAAAGGGCGCACCGCATGAATCAGAACTCCGCGATAGAGCATTGTACAAGAAAGTGAAGGAAAGCACTTTTGAGTTCAAACCTGACGAGGATGCACAATCCTACTGGAGTGCAGAGATTTATTATTCCACTCATTTCCCAAGGCACATGGACGTGCATCTGCGCTCTGTTGACAAGCTCTATGCTTCCGATTGTCCTGATATCATGAATATTCGCTACAAACACCTGACTGGTGTCGTGCAGAATGAAGAGGGCAAGCCCGTGTCCCATGCCAGTGTAGGCTATCGTGGCCGACCTTACTTCTCCAACGGCGTCTCTGCCGATAGCTTGGGACGTTTTGAATTGATGCTTCCCAATAGTAGCGACACGATAGAAGTGATGTGGGTTGGCTACCAAACCCAGAAGATACACGTTCCTCCCACAGACTCGGTTCTTACCATCCGCTTAAAGGAGATCGATTGGGAAGGATTAAGAGAATCATTTAAAAAGAAAAAGTAACAAATAAAAACCAAAACAAAATCAATTATGAGAAATGCACAGAAAATGCTGATGGCAGCAGCAATCCTCTCACTGCCTATGGTAATGAATGCCCAGACAGAAAACCCTCGTGGCATCTATAAGATGATAACATTAACAGGCCGGGGAGGCGAAATAAACGCTCCTTGGGATCAGTATAAGATCTGCACAGACAGCGTTACGTTGATGGCCAGCTTTAATAAGAATCAATTCCATGTTAGCAGGAACGACAAGAAGGTATTCAACTATACAGGCAGTGAGCCTCAGGACGAGAATGACAAGAGCACGCGTGTCTACGATAGCAATGCAGACCATTTTACAGAAAAATGGTGGAGTAAATACGAGAATCACATTTATTTCCCAAAGGATGACTGGTGCATCGAGAAATATGAAGCCAATAAATATTCTGATGTTGCCCGACCTGTTTTTGACATCCTGACATCCGTTCCTGCCATTGATGCCAAGAATCCGATTCTCGGGACCTGGAAAGTGATAGGATGGATGGACGAGCTAAAAGATGCCAAGAAACAGTTGAAGACTTTGCAGGATGCTTATGAGGACAGCAAGTACAAGGGGCAGTACTATGTCATAACCTCTACAAACATTGTGCCTTTGCAAATATATGGAAAAGCCTGCAACGGTATTTTGCAGCCAACAGAGATTCTTTCCAAGAACGCCATTATAAATAACGGTAAAACCATATCTATTAAATGGTTAACAAAGGATATTATAGCCATGGAGGTAAAGATTGACTACCGCACAGATTGGCAAATCATGGAACGCGTGACAGAATCCCAATCCCTGATGAGTTATATTGCCAGCCTTAACGTACAAAAATAAGATGCCTCCCAAAGCATCCAGATGAAAAACTAACACCCCCTAGTAACAAAAAGGTGAGACCCTAATAAAAAAGTATTCTATCACGGCAAATAAAATTATTTTCAAAGCTTGATAATTTATTTTCAAGGCTTGATAATTTATTTTCAAAGCTTGATAATTTATTTTCAAGGCCTGAAAATAATTATAAAAGTAAGCCTAGACACTTTTTGTGCCTAGGCTAAAATGTTTTATCTCTAAGGAAAAAGAAGTTTTACTTCGTTGCCGTAATGCGACAGATATTAACAACGGTCTGCATAGCCTTCTCCATACTTTGGATAGAGACAAACTCATGACGACCGTGGAAGTTAAGACCTCCGGCAAAGATATTGGGACAAGGAAGACCCTTGAACGAGAGCTGAGCACCATCCGTACCACCACGGATGGGAATAACCTTGCAGAAGCCGCAAGCCTCTTCGATTGCCTGCTTGGCAATATCGGTGATATGGGGCTTATCGCTAAGCTGTGAGAGCATGTTGTAATACTGGTCGGCAAGTTCCAGCAGAACCGTTCCTGCACCGTAGCGCTGGTTGAAACGCTCAACCATATCCATAAGGACTTTCTTTCGCATCTCAAACATCTGACGGTTATGGTCGCGAATGATATAGGATAGCTTAGCCTCCTCGACAGTTCCCTGCATACCAGTAAGGTGATAGAAGCCCTCGTAGCCCTCGGTCTTCTGTGGCACCTCGTTCTGTGGCATCTCCTGAGCAAACTCTGTAGCAATAAGGACGGCATTCACCATCTTATCCTTAGCATAGCCCGGATGCACATTGCACCCTTTGACTGTTACCTTGGCACCAGCGGCATTGAAGTTCTCATACTCCAACTCACCTACCTCGCTACCGTCCATAGTATAAGCCCACTGGCATCCAAACTTCTCAACATCAAAAAGATGTGCTCCAGCACCAATCTCCTCATCAGGATTAAAGCCTACACGAATCTTACCGTGCTCAATTTCGGGATGCTCCTGCAGGTAAACAATAGCTGTTACAATCTCTGCAATACCAGCCTTATCGTCAGCTCCCAACAGGGTATGACCGTCTGTAACAATAAGGTCCTCGCCTATGTGATCCTTCAACTCTGGAAAAGCAGACACACGGGTAACGATGTTCTGGGCAGCATCCAACACGACATCCTTTCCGTCGTAATTACGAATAATGCGCGGTTTGATATCGGCACCACTACAATCGGGCGAAGTATCCATGTGAGCAATGAAGCCTATAGTGGGCACAGGCTTATCCGTATTTGCAGGAAGGGTGGCATAGACGTAGGCATTCTCGTCCATCTCCACTTCTTCGAGCCCTAAGGCAATGAGTTCGTCGCGCAGATATTCTGCCAAAGCAAACTGCTTACGGGTGCTGGGACAGGAAGCGGATTCCTCGCTCGACTGGGTGTCAAAAGATACATATTTCAAGAAACGGTCTACCAATTGGGTATTCATAATGCAATATTATTTACGGTTTACTCTGCAAACTTACACTTTTTTTCTGACAAGAAGACCGTTTCTCGTAATTTTTATCTAAATTTGCA
>JAEEGK010009747.1_pt1 | contig 22342 bp, 19 predicted proteins | sample 8958771 | NCBI WGS metagenome assembly JAEEGK01 (sample SAMN16246547, study PRJNA631951) | gut metagenome | biome: gut microbiome; feature: rumen; material: SC-attached | host: Bos | place: Iran: Karaj | collected 2018-10 | reverse complement strand
TGCCCGTCCAAAAATCTCCGCGATCAGTCTGACCGGGAAATTAGGAATCCCCTTCGCTCCATATATCACTCTGCCACTGGCAAAGTCTTCATAGTTCCCCGCAGGGCAGAAAAAATAATTCATATATATTTTGACTCTTTCTGCTTCTTGATCGTCTTTTTCGTCGACTCGTGGGCTTCCTCATCCTGCTAGTCATGGGGACAGGTGCTTGGGTATAGCCCAGATCTGTCCCCACGACTACATCGTGATTTCCTGTTAAATTGACTCTGTTATTTCACTAAAACTTTTTTGGTTGTACCATTATCCATTTGGATGATGTTGACACCTCTGCTTGAATTCTTGACAGTCCTGCCAGAGAGGTCATAACGCTTAACTTCGCCGGGGTCCATTCTTTCCGAGGCTTTCATGCCCGTAGGCAAACCTTCCTTAATGTGCACAAAATCTTTCCAACCGTTTTTAGTCTTATATTTGTTAATGGTGCCGACGGGCACATATAAAGTGGCATGTTCGAAGGTGTTTGCAGTAAACTGTGGAACGACCCAATCATTGTAGAGATCAAACGGATCCTGAATCAGGGAAACGACATACTCCAGATCCATAAAACCGAAAACGCCCATACCGATTCTCGTCACAGTGCTTGGAATCGTGATAGAGGTCAGGCTGGAGCAGTTGGAGAAAGCAGCGGATTCTAAGCTCGTCACACCTTCTGGGATCGTGATAGAGGTCAGGCTGGTGCATGCACCGAAAGCCCCTGCTCCTATGGTCGTCACAGAGCTTGGGATCGTGATAGAGGTCAGAGCGCTGCAACGCATGAAAGTAAAGTCTCCTATGGTCGTCACAAATCCTGGAATGGTGACAGAGGTCAGGCTGCGACAAAGCTCGAAAGCATAGTTCCCGATCATCACCACACTATTTGGAATGGTGACAGAAGTCAGGCTTTGGCAACCTGAGAAAGCTTTTTTTTCGATATACCTCACACTAATTGGAATGGTGACAGAGGTCAGGTTGATGCAACCAGCGAAAGCGCATTCTCCTATTTGCCTCACTTTTCTTGTCACATCCGAATAGGTCACTTCTTCTGGGATAACGACATTCCCTACATATACATCATCAAATCCGTTCCATCCAGAATCATCCGCATAATCATCATAATCATAAAGATAGGTGACCTCAAGATCCCTATCATCGTTGATGAGATTGTAATAAATGGTCACACCGTCAGCGTTATTCACTGCAATGTCATAGGCGTACGCCTTTGCTCCAAACATGCAAAGAAGCATGGTGGGCAGAATTGTTGAGATAAAATGTTTCATCATTCCTTTATTGTTTATTTATTGATTGGCAAAGTTAATGATTTAAATCTGATTTTAAATGTTTTTGAGGGCTAAAACCGCATTTTATTAACTTAATTTATGTTTTTTACTATCGCTACACCTCACAAGGGGTCAGACCCTCCGTGAACTAAGTATTCAAATATTCAAGTATTCAACTAGGACAGGAAGGTTTTTGAAAATGAATGGTTCGGGATGGAACTGACTTTGCCAGTCCACCCAGATGGGGATAAAGGGGTGATAGGTACAATTTAAATTTAAGTATTATATTAATATTATATATATTATAATATATATAATATTAAAGAATTTTTCTTCAGAGTTTGTAAACCTTGACTTCGTCGAGCTTTCCCAACTCTGAAAACCTTCCTGTCCTACTTGAATAGATGAATACTTGAATAGTTGCGGTACAAAATGGAGGATAACGTACCATAAACGAGTACCAAAAATACCAGAGAGAGGTTGGCGAGCGCAGCAGAAGTCTGCTTACTGATAAAATGGAGAGATGTTGCGGCTCTCTCCCTGAGATATTACTGCCCGCTGCGCGATGGTCAGAAATATTCCTATACAGGAGTTTTGAGGCCGATTTGTAGCCTTTCTGTTAAAAATGTACCAAAAACAAAGAAATTTGCGAATTTTTGAAAAATAATCGCGAAAAAGTTTGGTGGTTTCAAAAATTCTTTGTACCTTTGCAACAAAGTTGCAAAACCGATAAAAAGGCGACTATCTCGACCAAGGAAAACGAACAAAGGACAAGGCTTAAATCAGACATTCTAAATCATTTAAGTTATGTCGAAAATCATTTATGACGTTTATCAGAACAAGAACGAGAACAACGTGTCTTACGGCAAGTACTTCGGCCGTATCGTTCACACCGAGACTCTGAACACCCGCCAGTTGGCGCGCCACATCGCCGATCACGGCTCTGTGTACACCCAGGATGTCGTCGAGGGCGTGCTGACCAAGGCCGAGGCCTGCATCGTGGAGATGCTGCTGGAGTCGAAGAAGATCAAGCTGGAGGGACTGGGAACCTTCTACCTGATGGCAGAGAACAAGAAGGGCGGTGCCGTGAGCATCGACAAGTTCAACCCGAAGACGACCTTCAGCGGTCTGCACATCCGCTTCCTGCCTGATCAGGGCGACGAGGCCGGTCTGAACTCCAAGGACGTGCTGTCAAAGGCTACCTTCATGTGGGCCGAGGATCTGAAGCGTGAGAAGGCCGAGGGTCGCCCGGCATCGCCCACCAACGGTGGCGGCAGCGGTTCAGGCTCAGGCAGTCAGAACGGCGGCACCCAGAACGGCGGCACCCAGAGCGGCGGTTCGCAGAGCGGCTCGCAGTCTGAAACCTTGGTAGCCCCCACGATCAGTGGCACGACTCCGTTTGCTGAGACCACCTCGGTGAGCATGACCGGTCCTGCCGGTGCAGAGATCCACTACACCACCGACGGCTCGACGCCTACGGCTGAGAGCACGCTCTACAGTGAGCCCTTCACCCTGAGCGACACGACTACCGTGAAAGCTATCGCCATCAAGAACGGTGAGTCGAGTGAGGTTGCGATCAAGCTGTTCACCAAGGGTGAAGGCGATGAAATGGATCAAAACTAAGGCTAAGGAGAGTTTTTAAAGTCTACGGATTAAAGGATTTAGGGATTTATCCTAAAATCCGTAGACATTTATAAAAAGTATCAAACGAAATTATTATATCTATGAGATTTTTCAAGAACATTCCTGCCGAGAAGATCGGCAACTTTATCCTGACGGTAATCACCGCCTTTGTCTCCACCTTCCTCATGCAGAGTTGCATGAACAGCTAACCACGATTTATTCGTGGATAAAATTATGGTTATTATTCAAATTCGTTTCCATGTATGAACAAGAAACTTGCTCCTTTAAAGCCTGAGGCAATTAAGCTTCTAATCGTACATTGTTCGGCGACCCGCTGCAACCGCCCTTTCAGTGTCGAGAGCCTGATTGCAACTGGCGAGGCCCGCTTCGGCCAGCCCTCCTACCACTACTACATCCGTCGCAATGGTGCCATCATCCCGATTCTTCCTGAGAATGTCCGTGGTGCTCATGCCCGCCACTACAATAGTTGCTCTCTTGGCATTTGCTACGAAGGCGGTCTTGATGAGAAAGGCCGTCCTGACGACACTCGGACTGAAGCCCAGAAAGCTTCGATGTACGCCCTGCTCAAGGAACTAACGGCAGAGTATCCCGATGCCCGCATCATGGGGCATTGTGAACTGCCTCACGTAGCCAAGAATTGTCCGTGTTTTCAGGCATCCACTTACTACGCCAGTCTCCAACCCTCTAATCGTTGACGCCGATGATGCCCATTAGTCATTTCCCTCGAGACGACTTGTTGATCCTGTCTCATTGATGTCTTTGTTTATCATAGCACTATCCCTGGTCCGTCCTGTGACGCGCCAGGGATGTTTTGTTTCCTCAAATCATCATATTTACAGATTTTGGAAACAAATTGCATTCAAAATTTGTTATTCTGAAACAAATCGAGTATCTTTGCAAGCTGATGAAGATGCTATCGTATATTCAACTCCTACGCCCCTTGCAATGGCTCAAAAACATGTTCGTTTTTGCGCCCATCTTTTTCAGTAGCAATCTGCTGAAAGGGGATTATTTCTGGCCGACACTGGTCGTGTTTGCCTCTTTTTGTTTGATTTCGAGTTCTATTTATTGTTTCAATGACCTGCAGGATGTGGAGGCTGACCGTCTGCATCCCAAGAAATGCCATCGTCCTATCGCCTCTGGAGCCGTGAGTGTTATGGCTGGTTATACCCTGATGCTGATATGTTCGATTGGTGCTTTTGTGTTGTTGCCATTGGCCAAAAGTCCTAATACACCTTATTTATATTTAATAGTGGCAACTTACTGGCTGATGAATATGGCCTATTGTGTCAAACTGAAGCAATATGCTATCCTTGACGTGTCGATTATTGCCATTGGTTTTGTGATGCGGGTATTGATTGGTGGTTTGGTGACAGACATCTGGATTTCGCATTGGTTGGTGATGATGACCTTCCTCGTTACGCTGTTCCTGGCCCTGACGAAACGTAACGATGACTACCGCCTCTATGAGCAGACGGGACAGAAACCACGCGTTTCGATAACTGGCTACAACAAGACATTCATCAACGAGGCAACGGCCATCGTAGCATCAGTTACATTGGTCTGTTACATCATGTACACTATGTCTGAGGAGGTGATTGCCAGGATGGGCACCCGTTATGTCTACCTGACCTCAGCTTGGGTATTGGCAGGTCTGCTCCGCTACTTGCAAAATATGATCGTCTTCGGTCTGAGCGGTAGCCCGACGAAGTCCCTCGTTAAGGATCATTTCATCCAGTTCTGCGTTTTGGGTTGGATAGCATCATTCTTTGTGATTATTTATTTGTAAGGAACTTGCGATGTCCGTCCTCCGTTTAGTAGTGATAAAACGTGAGGAAAGAATGTGTGAGCTAGGCAGAATATGCACAAACATACGAATGCTATTATTAAAGGAATCAAAAGATAACATAACAGACCACACAGAGGATTGTCCCATGGCATGATTTTTAGCATCAATAGTGTACAATATCTATTGATATAGATCATATGGGCTGCATAGATAAAAAAAGCAGAGTTCTTTAATTGGTTGATGGGTCTTGCTCCTTTATTTATAAAGAACCAACCGATATATAATGCTAAGAAAACTCCTATAATAGTAAAAATATGTATTATGTAATTATAATAATGTGAATTGACTGAATACAAGTAAAGACTTACTAAGGATAAAGCGCTTCCAAATATAATAATCGGCCAATTGTATCGCCTTAAAATAAAGTTCATGATGTTGGGATGGAAGGATAAATAGATTCCTAAAGTAAAGTAGAAGATGGATACAATGGAAAAACCATGGACACATGGCCATATGTTGAAAATATATGCAACTCCTAATAATAGGATGAAATATCCTTTAAACAACCTTGTGACAGCATACAAAAAGGGTGAAACTAATATTGTCACAATCAAATCTCTCAAGTACCAAAATGTAAACAAAAGTGGTGCAGAATGATCTTGTTCCCAACCAATCAGCAACTTGTATGGCTCTGCTCCAATGATATTAGAATCGTAGAAAATGCGTAAATAGCCATGTTCAATAATATATTTGGCTACAGAATTTTTCCATTCATAAAAGGAGTTTGCCTCAGGAATCATTAATATGGTAGAAATGATAAAGAATAATATGATCCAGAGGATGTATGGTATGACCAATGAATGAAACCGTCTCTTCAATTTTTCTTTAAATATCAACAACTTGAAGGAAGTTTGTTTGTTATAAAACAGGTAACCCGATATAAGGAAAAATGTCGGTACACATGTTGATGAGATAATAATTGATATATATATTCGTAATAATATGCCCAGATTGGCGATATTTATGGTGTTATCAAAATAGATAGCTCCATCTGGAATACCAATCGTACTGTGAATATAAATCACCAGAATCACCAATGGAAATCGCAAAAAATCAAATACGTCATACTGACATGATTCCCATTGCGTATGTATATTACTATTATTCATTTTATACTGTTTGTGATATTATGCCACAAAAATAATAAAAATACAACAAATAGTGGCATGATTATAATAATATTTAAACAAATATCTGTAATTTTGCACAAAAGTGTGATGCATAGCTTATGTCTCTCATAGAAAAAACATATCGTCATGATATAGATATACTGAAAGGAATGGCCATTATTGCCATTGTTCTCTATCATGCAGGTTGGTGCAAGAGCGGATACCTTGGGGTGGATGTGTTTCTTGTGCTCAATGGCTTTCTGGTAGTACCAAAAGTCATGAATGAGATAGAAGAGGGGCGATTCCGCTATTTTGTCTTCTTGGAGAAAAAGATTTTCAGACTTTTACCCTTGGTGTTGCTCGTAAGCGGATTGTCATTGGCAATCGGCTACTGGGGAATGCTGCCTCATGACTACAGATTCCTAAGTGAGGAGGCTGTTGCTGCCTCTGTCTTTATGAATAATATCCTTCAAGCAATTACGACACAGAATTATTGGGCGGCCATCTATCAGAAGGTTTTGATGCACACATGGTTTTTAGGTGTGTTATTCCAATTCTATCTCGTATTCCCGTTATTGATGCTATTGATGAAGCGTCAGGTGAAAGTGACACTGATGGTGTTGACAGTTCTTTCGATTGTCTTATATTTGTTACCTATTGATAGCATTGGTAATAAGTATTATATGTTACCTTATCGTTTTTTTGAGATTGCTATTGGTGGATTAGTGGCAATAAAACCAATAAAGGTTTCTGCACCTATCAAGTATATTTCATTATGCGGACTGCTCTTTATGATCTTTTTGGGAGCATTTACTATTGGAGAACGAACTGTGCCCTACAATTTAGTGGGTGGTTCCAATACTATTCGCGAGAGTTTTCTGCCTCGTGAGGTGATGGTGCTTTTGACTGTGCTGTTTGCTGTGTTGTCATGTCTTCATGATCGAACAGAAGACATATGGTTTGCTTTTGCTCGTCAGTCAAAGTTTGTAGCTCCTTTAGGACGAATGAGCCTAAGTGTTTTCCTATGGCACCAACCGCTGTTTGCCTTCTATCGTTATTTCTTTGCTGATGAACTCTCACCAGCCATATTATGTTGCTTGATAGGAATTGCGCTTTTGCTTTCTTTCTCCACATATTCTTTATTTGAGAAGCGTATTACGATTAACAAGATGTCAAGAATATACTTGATTTTTTCTTTCATCATCGTTAATGTTTTTGCTTTATGGATTTATCAAAAAGGAGGTATTGTAAGGGATATTCCGGAACTGGACATTCAGGAGGGGGTAACCGATCCAAAGATTTTCGAGCATTATACCGATCGCATCTATCAATATGATCATGAGTTCTCGCATGATAATTCCAAAAAGAAAATTCTTGTCATAGGTAACAGCTTTGCCCGTGACTTTGCCAACATCCTACTTGAATCACCAATGCGTGACAGTGTGCAACTATCCTATCATTACGCCTTCATTGATTGTCCTATAACAAGAATCCGTCAGTGTAACCGGCTCTATTTTTTCGGATGGAGGCATGACGTGCCAGATTCCGTTTGGAGGAACCTAAAACAGAGTACAGAAGTATGGGGCATTGGAACCAAGAATCATGGTACGAGTAATGGCATTTTCTATAAAAAACGTCATTGCCTAGATTATTTCAATCAAAGGGTAAGTATTCGAGAAGATTTCCATAGAGTTAATGCTATGCTCCATGACGAATGGCAGGAAAAGTATGTGGATTTCCTAAGTCTGACTTTGGATTCCGATGGAGCAGTTCCCGTATTCAACTCTAATCATAAATTCATTACATACGACGGTAGACATCTAACTCCTGCTGGGGTAAGTTTTTATCAAACTCTTCTTTTTAAGGAGATATATGTCAAAGAATAATTTGGCCCCCTCATTTCAGGGCTGTTAGATTCGTCCCGATTTTAAGGGACATTAATGCCCTAAGTTGCTTATTAATAAGTTTTCGGATCGTTTCACATTATTTAAAATTATATCTTCGTTATAATTTACGCTTTTAAATTGTTTGTATTGAGAAGAATCAGATAATAAACGGTCATTTAATTCAAAAGTAGATAAAAGTTCATTAATTCGCATAGAGGGCTCTTCATAAACAGTATAAAAATCCTTTCTTCCAATAATTGATAATGCTGTTCCATGAAAACTTGTAGAAATTACCACATCAGCATATAGTATATATCCTAACATCTCTTCAGGGCCAAAAGCCTGACTAGGTGAAGATGCCCTAAGTCTTGGTGTTCCAATTTCTATTATTTTGAGACCTCTTTCTTTTGCAATGATTTGTGCAAGTTTATGCGCAGGTTTACATCTTTCAACAAAAAATACACATATGTAATTATTAATGTTTGGATTTTTTGCTATTTTAATATATGATTCTTTGGAAAGAAGAAATGTTGGATCGAGAACAGTTGTTGCATCTATTCCAATTTTCTCTTTAAGAAATATGGAAAAATCTCGTTCTCGAGTTGAAATCCAATCAAATTTTAATAATTGAGAACAAATATATTCTTTATCTTCTTCAAGAGAACGAAAAGATTCATATTCCGAGCTTGCTGCATAAGATATTTTTCTAACATTGCAGTTCGTTTTATTACCGTTATCAAGGAAATAAACGGGCTTACGTCCTGCTGTTAGGCAATAATTCCATACCTGATCACTGCCTGTGATCAGTATATCGAAATTAGTAGGCATATCTTCTTTATTTTCGAAGCGCCTGCTTAATTTAAAATTATTGTGTAGAAAAGAACGATATTTCCTGTTTTTTGCTCTATTAAAAGGAAGAATAAAGACTTGTACATCTCTTCCGAATGAGAGGACTCCTTTTATAAAACTAATACGAAAAAACTTTTTGTACTTGTTCGTATTAAATGTCATGACATAACCATCATCTATGGCTGGATTGTGATAATCCAAAATTACAACATTATGCCCAAGTCCCATTAAAAATTCATTCAATGCATACATCTGCATTTGGGCGCCGAGGTTGAATGCCCTTTGAAATGTAATAATACCGATATTCATAACAAAATATTATTTAGTTTTTTTGATCTAATATAATTTATAGTCCTCCAAAAAATAACTTCCATGTTTAGTTTAAAGAATAGTTTTTTTACATATTCCTTTAGATGATATTTAAAATTTAAAGTGCCATATTTTCTAGCTATGTAATCGAAACCGTAATCAGAATAATCCTGCTCAAACTGTTTACACATGGGATTGGGGGCTGTCGGCTTTTCCAAATTTGGTTGCAGGCATTCTGAAATATTACTATTAAAATAATTAATATAAGCATTGATTTTGTTAAACAACGAGATTCCTTTCTGAGTATTTATAATGACTAAAGAAATGCCTTTGTCTTCTTTATCCAATTCTGGTTTTATCTTATCAAGACCCCAAAAATCACCAACTGTGATATCCCCTGGATGTTGAAAATTAGCAAATGGACATTTATAACATGAAGATCTTAGCATCAAGTGTTTATAATATAGTTTTGTATACAATTCAGAAACAAAAGGCTTGCCCATTTGGAACGTGTAAGATTCCTTTCCTCCATGCCAACCACAAATACTCTTATCTAGAAAGTTTGCAGACAAAACCTTTTTCTTCATCTTGCGCTCAACATATTTAATATTATCTTTCCATATATAGGGCGATGGGACGCCATGACAAATGATATTGATAATATATAATTTATTATCATCAACCCTTTTGTTCTTTATAAAAGATCGTAATCCTGATGCCTGACAAGGGGTTCCCGAGAATAATACAGTCTGCCCGTCAACAAGGTCATTGACAATTCTCTTAAAAGTAATGCCAATATCACTTTGAACATATTTACTTTTTTTTAGTCTATGTAACTCCTCCAAATCAGATATCCTAATGTGTTCTGCTTTAAAATCTGAGTTTAAAGCTACCCCATAAACAATGCCTCCTTCTTTTAACACAAATTTGGCAAACGCGGAAAAAAGAGCACCACTTTGGCTATTCATACGTTCTACGTCATCTTTCTGCCATGCTCCATAGATATTAGGTGAAGGTAAGAGAAAACTTTTGTCGTATTTATTGTTAAAATCGCACACTTTTTCACACAAACCACAATCAATACATTTTTGACTGTCAATAATAGGATAAAGGAATCCTAAAATGTCATGCTCCATAGTAATGGCATCGGTTGGGCATATATTCAGGCACGCAGAACATCCGCAACACTGAGACTTTTCTTTAATATTGATCATATCGTTGGCTCACCTTAAAACGTGGTTGCTTTATGTAGACAATCATCATAAATATCGTCTTTCTGTCTAATTGAGGGTGTAAAGGTACAAAAAAAAATCTAGAATCGGCATAAATCAGAGATTATTTTGTAAAAAATCGATTAAATTTGATATGCCCTGCATTTTGGAGGACTCATACTGTTATCCAACCAAAGCAAAATCGCATTTGTAATCGTTATCGTTCATGGAGGTAAACTCGTGGTAAGTGAGTAATGTCGTTTTTGTTCTCTTCCGTGATACATCCGCCATAAGCAATGAATGAAGTCTTGAAATTGAACTCGTTGATAAGACGGTATTCTCTATCGCCTATTTCATTCGGTGAACCATAAGGATATGCGAAATGGTTAATCTTATGGCCTGTTATAGATTCTAACTTTTCAATTCCAACTCTTACTTCTTGGCGGAAATCATTATCAGATAATTGATTAAGAGCAGGATGAGAGACCGTATGTCCTCCGATGGTGCATAAAGGATGGTTGCTGAGTTCCTTTATTTGCCACCAAGTCAAAGCCTTTTCGCGGATAGGTTTATACCAATCAATATGATAATCAGAAAATGCTTTTTGTAGAATTTGCATTAATTGACTTTGGTCAAACTTGAGGATGTCTTCTCTAATGATGCGAAAAGTGTCCCATTTCTCTTGAAATGTATGACATGGAAGAGTTTGCTTATTATAATGTATGATGTCGTTATGTATAACTAACTCTTCTAAGACATCCCACCATAGAACCGCTTTTTGGTCAATGAAATCTGTTGCAACAAAGATGGCAAATGGTACTTGATGTCGTTCAAATATGGGTAGCGCATTGGTATAATTGTCCAAATAGCCATCGTCAATGGTGAAAGATATAAAAGGATGATCCTGTTTTTCATTAGATGATGTGATATCATACAAATCATCCAATGAGATGAAAGCAAATCCTTTTGCTTGATATGCCAAAATAATCTTTTCTAAGAATGCTGGAGATACTTTCAAATCTTCATTCGTAGGAATACCATTCGGATCTTTCTCTGTGACATGATGGAGCATATATACAAGACCAGATGCCCCTTTGTAGCCCCATTTCTTTCTACTGAGTGATGTTAACATGGGATACTGCTCACAGACGATTTTATGTCTGTAGAATGACTCCATCTGATGCTTGATTTTACCAATAATTCCCATTTCAATACCATTTTTCTGCAAAAATACCATTTTTTTGGAAATAAATGACTATTTTTGCAAAATAAAATATCATAGTCGATGAAACTTTCTATTATTACAGTCAATTTCAATGATGCAGAAGGGTTGGAACGTACCATCAGAAGTGTCATATCCCAGACCTTCCGTGATTATGAGTTTATCATAATTGACGGTGGATCAACGGATGGAAGTGTTGGTGTCATCAAGCAGTATGAGAGTTATATCGACTATTGGGTGTCGGAGCCCGATGGAGGAATCTATCCTGGTATGAATAAGGGGCTGCGTCAGGCTAAAGGTGATTATCTCAATTTTATGAATGGAGGTGATTGTTACCATTCTTCAGATGTTCTTCAAATAATTTTCGCATTAGGTTCTGATGCAGACATCATTACGGGAGAGCATGCTGAGAATGGGCTTCGGAATGTGGGCAAAGACGGAGTGACAATGCTTGATCTCTATAAATGGGCTATTGATCATCAAGCATCATTTATCAAACGTGAAGTCGCCTTACGTCATCCTTATGATGAGAAATACCGTATAGTTTCTGATTGGAAGTTTTTCATAGAGGCTTTGATATTTGATAATTGTTCTTTTTATTATACAGATACAATTGTTGTGGATGTGGATATGAAGGGTATCAGTAATACTAACAATGAATTAGATAAGAGGGAACGCGAGGCAGTCTTACGAGAATTGTTTCCAGAAAGAGTCTTGGAAGATTACCAATTGTTGGCTTCAATTCATCCAGATGTGTTGAAAGTTGCTCCGCGAATTAGTAAGTCTCAGAAGATCCAAAAAGCAATTCTGAAATTGGCTTATCAATTATTGAAGATTAAAGGTGTCTGATTCTGTGTTGAAGAGACAATAATTGTTTAAATCCTTTTGCTACAGGAAGCATATTGTTGGCTGCTAACCATAGTTCTAGTCTCTGCTTCCAATCCATTTGATCGTATTGCCAAATGTGATGATTCGTTTCGGGAAAGGTGGTTAACCATTCATTATAGAGTTCTTTATCATCTAAATTGTGAAGGAGTGGGAGCTTTGAAATGAATTTCCTAAACTCTATATCTTTAGCATATTGATTATAGAGCCCATGCTCTTTCATGAAAGTCTCAATCAAACCGGCAATCATGATGTCACTATCAATGGATTTTCTGGTTCTCAGAACGCATGAGGAATCTTCTGTGTGCTGATAGTGATATGGTGCCCAGTCCATACTAACAATCTTTTTAGCATGGAGATATAGTTGGAGATTGAAGAATAAGTCTTCTCCCATGTTTAGTCCGATTGGGAAAGATAATTGATTTTCAATAATTAACTTCCTTCGAGTTAATGATGTACAAAGAGAAGGGAAAATCTTTCCGTTAATGAGTCGTCTGATGTTTTCCTCCATATTATCTGTATATTGTTGGTGGAAATCGTATTGTACGTCATAATACTCATGCCGGAAATTACAACCAACAATATCGGCGTTAGTTTCTTTTGCTTTTAAGTAAAGACGTTCGTACATATCTTTCTCAACCCAGTCGTCACTATCAGTATGTATTACATATTCGCCAGTTGCATTCTCGATTCCTATTCGTCTGGCATTAGAAACTCCACCATTCTTCTCCAAATTGATGATTTTGATTCCTGATTTGCGATGAGGATAATCACAAACGACATCATTGAGAATTTGGATACTATTGTCTGGCGTCGCATCATTAACGAAAACATATTCTAATCTATCAAGTGTCTGCTCAAACAAAGAGCGGGCACATGTTTCAATGTATCTTGCGCTATTGTATATAGTTATGATGATTGTCGCTTTGGGATTCATATTCTGAAAGTGTGAAGATTTCTAACAAGTATAAAATTGGTTCTAGAATTTTAGTTTTTTTAGTAAGAGAGAGTACAGATAGCCCATAGAAATACATAAGATAAGGTATAGTATGAGATATAAGTATATATGAGGATGTTTGTCATCTGAAGGAAGGAGAATCCAATGAACTATTGAATGTGTTATGAATATGTATGCAGATATCTTTCCTACGTTTGTCAACCCCGAAGTAAGAAACGTGCATTTTGAAATTATTTTTATTATGTATATAGTTACAGGAATAACGAATATAGGTGACAGTATCCATAAAATGAAAAAGAAATTTGAAACATATATGAGTATAGAAATCAAAAATGTAATTGTTATTGATATATTTATGTTCGAAAGGCGAGAGTAATATCTGGCATATAGGATGCCTAGTGCAAATGGGAGTAGATTGCCAATAAAATTCCTTCTTAACCAGTAAATTACATCACCATTAGGATTACATATGAGTTGTAATAGAATACAAATAAGAGTTAACAATATTACATACATACTATTTCGGTTATATATAAATAGTCTGTACAATATGTATAACTGCAGAATCATTCCGAGATACCAATATGGTCCAGGATTAATATGTGCAGATGGTATTATATTGATGAGAAAACTCAATTGGCCTGGGATTGTCCAGAAATCGTGTAAAAAATAACCTATACATAATTTGTTGACTACCATATTTGCAAAGAATCCTATTATCATAAGTTTGAATAGCTTACAATAGTGATTCCAAATGAAAACAATAGATTTTAACTCATTTCCATTTGATGATTCGTATTTGCGAACAAGGCCATATCCGCTAACAAACAAAAATAAGACAACACCATAATGTCCCCCAAATGAAAAAGCATGAACAATGAGGTTATTGTCAAGAGATAGCAACTGCTGGTTAAATAGCGTTATGTTGTCTTTTATCCAAGTGAACTCGTTGGCTTCTACTGCAAAAGAGAACTCGTGGCAATAATTGTGCATAATTACTAAAAGTATGGCAATTCCTTTTAGCATTATACCCTCTTGCTTGCTTAATTCTTTAATTCTCATTGTTTTTTATGCAAAAGTAGTTATTTTTTTTAATAAACAGCAGTGATTTGATTATATTTTTGTATTTTTGCAAAAAATAAATAAGTGTTTTCAATATCTTAGAGATTATGATAAAACGTTTTCTAATGTGGGTACTTGCTCCATTAATTCAAGATGCATCTTTTTTCATAAATGTATTATTACTTTTAATTTTACCAACGGTTTTGAATGCATATTGTATCAATACTGATGAATATATAAGTTTCTCTTCATCATGGAGATTTGGTATTTTGGTAAAGTATGGAGCTTCGTTTCCGTATATTTTATTTATTCCGTATGTAATTTCATATATACTATCTATGATTCTTTATATCATAAATCCCATCTATATAAAGAAATTATTTAAGATAGTAGTTTATGGACTATTGATATTGCTCTTCGCTATTAACATCTTCCTATTATTCAATTTTAGGACGATGCTGTCTCCGTCTATTATCTTATTGTTAAATGAGACAAATAATGGCGAGATTCACGACTTTATGCAAAGTTATTTGTTTGATATGCATAGTTTATATGCATATTTCATATTCTGTATTATGGCGTTTTTTGTTGTTATGATGGAAAGCAAATCAAATATAATCATATCATTAGTAAATAATAAGATATTTAAAACACTCATTCTTATATTTACTATCTATATGTTTTATAGATCAATTAATCCTTTCCGGCAGTTTCTCAAAATGTATGAATGTAAAGACTTAGATAGCTTGGAATTTTGGTACTTAGATTATCGCCCAGATACGAATATGTTCACAAATGTTTTGTATTCTTTTTATACCCACATGATATCTAAGAATGAACTTCTTCAATCAAAAGAAAGTACTTTAGGGCTAAATCAGGGCAGTTTTTCAAATTCTAACTCTATAATCGTTTTAGTTATTGGTGAGTCTTTTAATAAACATCATTCAGAACTATATGGTTACACTTATGCAACCAATCCTCATTTATCGCGGGAACAAAAGAAAGGAAATCTTTTTGCTTTTTCAGATGTGGTGACTCCATACAATATGACGAGCCATGTTATGAAAAATCTATTTAGTGTTAATAGTATGATGGATAATGAAAGTTGGGGTAATTATCCAATTTTCCCTGCAATCTTTAGAGATGCAGGTTTTAACGTGTATTTCTGGGATAATCAGAAGACTGCAGGTAAAGCTGACGTTTCTGATTATTCTATTTTTTCCTATTTATATGATCCTGATGTTGTCAAAATGTCCTATACTGAATGTAATTTAACTCCATATGAATATGATATGGACTTACTTATGGATTTTTTTAATACAGTAGGTGAAATAGATAAAAAGAGTCTTGTTATTTTCCATATCCGTGGCCAACATGATATGGCAGAAAACCGATATCCACAGACAAAGGAATATGTCTATTTTACTTCAGATAGCATAATTGGAGACTATTCTGATAAACAAAAATCACAAATTGCCTTTTATGATAATGCTACGAGATACAATGATGATGTTATGTATCGATTAATAAGCAAATTACGAGAACAAGAGAGCGTTATTGTGTACCTTTCTGATCATGGAGAGGAAGTGCATGATTATAGAAATCATTATGGGCGTACACAGGAAAACAAGAAAACGCCTAATATTCTCAAATATCAGTATGAAATACCATTTTTTATATGGTGTTCAGATAAATATATGGAAAAGAATCTAGATATTGTGAGCCATATTCAATCTTCAATAAACAAACCTTTTATGATTGATAACACATGTCAGATCCTATTTGATTTGGCGTTGATAAGTAATTGTGTCTATTATCATAAAGAAAGAGATTTAATTAGTCCATCATACCAGCCATATGATTATCGTCGAGTGCAAGATAATGTTATCTATGAAGATGTGATGAAAGAAACGCCTATAAAATGAGCCATTTGTCATAATCCATACCAACCATTTTTTCATCGATTAACATTCCAACAAACAACCCAGGGTTAGAACTGTAGGTTCCGACAAAAAGTTCAGAATGAAGAAATACCTCTACAGATGCAAACATTTCGATAAGATTATTCCTGATAATATCATTTGACGAGGCGAAAAGTTTCTCAGTATCATTTCCTCTTTCTTCTGGTGAGGTTGAAGTGTAGAATTTGTAATCGGGATTGTCATCTCTTAGTTGTTCATAGATACGATAATCATCTGTTGCAACAAAAATATTGTGACAATCTGAGAAAGTCTTCGCTTTATCCAGATATTTCTGTGGTGTGATGAGATCTCTTTCTGTAATTTTATCGCCAGCTCTGACATGCATACTGATATATCTATGGGGTAAATCTAGATCATTGATGAAAGTGTTAATGATGTGAGTGTATTTCTCATTAAAACGGTAGACAATAGGAATAAGAACCTTCATGGCTTGACGAATATCACCATTAATGCCTAATTCTGGAATCACAAAATGAGTATGCTCAAACCATCCTGACCTGCAATACCAATAGATATCATTAAGTATATCATTTTTAGTGAGAACTTTATACAGATAGCAAATGTGATTGTTTTTATGATTATTGACATAATCTCTTGAGATGCGTTTTCCAATAAAGTCATTTTTGAAATCCGGACAGAAACTCTCAAAATACTCATTCCATCCATTTCCAAAGGTGAATGGAGCATCTTTGGAATAAACCTCCAGACGCAATCTGTTCTGTAAACAGAAAAGCGTAGAGAATAGCAGAGAATTAAGCTCGGAATAGAATCCGTTCCCCGTTCCAAAGTGGTGTATTAGTCTTCTTTGGAAACTTTCATTCAATTGCCTGTATTTTTCAATATTATCCATGTTTACTAATAGTTCTCTAATCCCATAAATCCATTTTGTTCTTGACTTAATGCCCGGCCAAAACCCTTTTGGAATCCTTCGCTTTCCAAAGAGCAACAGTCCGGTGCTTTCATAATGTACTCAACCATAGGATGGTGGATATAGAGATCTACCTTGATTATGCCTTTGCTGAGAATCTCTGGTAGTTTAATGGTACGATTAAGTGTAAAATCTCCACTTTTCAGATTCTGAATGTCGCCGAAGTAGTGTCCTATTGCATAGGTGGCAAAAGGTATCCCTTCCTTGCTCTTTAGCGTCATCATGACATCATAGCTCATGTCCTCATCAGCATGACCTTCTATAGTAACATCTAATGAAGTCTGACCGTTGCGTATAGTAGATGTTGATTCTTCTGTTCCATTAATAGTGATTGATTGGATGTGCAACGTGTTTTTCACCCATTTTATATTATCAACTATTTTTTCTTGTTGTATCGAATCACTATTCTTTAGATAGTGGTCAAGTGTGTCAGGGATACTGCCAATAAAGTCTACCATGCCGTTTTTCAACATAATTCCACGGGTGCATAAGCTGCGGACTGCTGCCATGTTGTGACTAACAAAAAGAACTGTCCGACCTTGGCCTTTGCTGACATCTTGCATTTTCCCAATGGCTTTCTTTTGGAATTCAGCATCACCGACGGCCAAGACTTCATCTACGACAAGAATTTCTGGTTCCAAGTGAGCTGCAATGGCAAAACCAAGACGCACCATCATGCCGGAAGAATAGCGCTTGACAGGGGTGTCTACGTATTTCGCAACGCCGGCGAAATCAACAATCTCGTCAAACTTGCTGCGAATTTCTGATTTGGTCATACCCATGATAGAGCCATTCATAAAGATATTCTCGCGTCCAGTCATTTCTGGGTGAAAGCCAGTTCCTACTTCAAGCAAGGAGGCAATACGGCCTTTTATTTTGATATCACCGGTGGTAGGGGAGGTTACGCGTGATAATATTTTTAATAATGTAGATTTGCCAGCACCGTTCTTTCCAACAATGCCAACGACGTCACCTTGTTCGACCTTAAAGTTAATATCACGAAGCGCCCACACGAAACGGCTGTCACCTTTTTGAGTACGGTCATTTGTCTCACCAATCTTCAGATAAGGGTCTTCTTTACCTCGGATATTTGCCCACCATCGGTTGAGATCCTGACTTAAAGTGCCAGTACCAATGGTACCGAGTATATATTGTTTGCCAACATTATTGAATTCTATAACAGTATTACTCATAGTCAGAAATATTATATGACATCCATAAAGTTGCGCTGGACTCGATTGAAAATCACGATACCAAGAATAAGAATGATGATGGTGAAAGCAAAGCTGTAGCCAAGATATAGCCAATTGAATTCACCGACTCCCGTAAATGCGTATTTAAAGGTTTCCAGAATGGCAGTTAATGGGTTAGCCACTAATACCCAGATGTATTTGGGATAAGTCTCCTTCATAACTGATAGAGGATAGATAACAGGCGTAGCATACATCCATAGCTGAACACCGAAAGTGATGAGAAATCTTAGATCGCGGTATTTGGTTGTCATAGATGAAATTATCATACCAAAACCAAGTCCGAGACAGCCGAGCATTATTATGAGTAGTGGTACAAGGATAATTGTTGCATTGATATGAAAATCAACTCTGGATGTGAAGTAGTATAAATAAACGACCATGAACAATACGAACTGGATGACCATCTTAATAAGGTTGGAAATGACTATAGAGAGAGGTACAACTAGTCTTGGGAAGTATACTTTGCCAAAGATGGCCTGATTCGCATTGAATGTATCAGAACATTTGCTTAAACAATCCTGAAAATAATTCCAACAAACCAATCCTGCTAAATAGAATACTGCCTGAGGGATACCATCTGTAGAAATGCCAGCGATACCACCAAAGATAAACATAAACATGATGGTGGTGAAAAGTGGTTGAATAATGAACCACAGAGGGCCTAGAATTGTTTGTTTATAGAATGTGACTATATCGCGTTTTACATACATTGTGAGCAAATCACGATAATGCCATACTTCCTGCAAATCTATATTTAGTAATTTGCTCCGATTTGTGATGATTATATCCCAGTCTTTCGCCATATATTATAAATTTAAGTGCAAAAATACTATTATTTTTTGTTATATCAAAATAATTGCACTAATTTTGTAGCGTAATAATAAATATTGGCTAATTATGATGCATTATAAATTTAAAATGAAGGGTTTGAGGTTATTATTATATATATCTTTAGTTATTAATGTGTTATTATTGATTTCTTTTTTTTATGTTGTCTATCTAAAGACAGATATGAGTAAAAAGTTATTGGCGAAGATGGGATTAACAAGTTATAATAACGCATTTATGCGTCATCAAATTGAGTATAGATGTTTGGAAGGCTGGGCTAATTGTCTTCGCAAATGTAATGATACAATGGATGTTGTTTTCTATGGTAATTCCCTCACATTTGAGAGTAACTTTCATGAGCTTTTCCCTAATTTGAAAATATGTAACTTAGGGTGTAATCGAGATAATCTGGATGATTTAATTCATCGATCTTTTATTATAAATAAAGTTAGTCCCCACAAAATATTTGTTCTAGGTGGCATAAATAGTATTCTTGATATTTCATTAGAAGATTTTAATACTAAATATTTAACTTTGATAGATACACTTATGAGTCAAAACCCAACATCTAAAATATATTTGCAGAGTTTACTACCTGTAAATGTTGAAATGGAAATTGGCTCAAGATATGTTGATTGTCAAGAAAAGATAAAAGAGGCTAATATCGTTATAAACAATATTTCTAAGGTAAAAGGCTGCATATTTATTGATTTGTATTCTGCCTATCAAGTTAATGATTCTATGCCTAAAAAATATTCAAGAGATGGATTACATCTTTATCCTGAAGCCTATTCTATTTGGGCTCGTGTGATCAGTCCTTATTTGTTAGAGTGATGATTACACAAAATAATTCCATATCCTTTTTGTTATTGCATTTTTCTTCATCAAATAATTGAAAAACAAGGGTACTGTTATACCTATAATAGAGTATATAATCCAAAATAAATTGTTGTTGTCTAAGATTATTTGGAATTCTGCCAATCTGTTCATGGGGTAGTTGTAAATCAGTATTTTTAGCAGATTGCCAATTTTGAAACATAGCATGTGTAAGGCGAATATGACCATGGTATTCTGTCCTAAATAGTAAAACAAATACTTGATTTTATTTGTTTCTAGTGTATGAGAGATATTTAGAGTCAGTATTGTTCCAGATAAACCAACGATGAAAAAAGGAATTACTGTTGTATTGGTGTACTCCAGCATGTTGGTCCATGGTAGGGCATAAAGCCCAATCAAAAGAAATGTTAGCAAAACTATTGAGGTCGCAGTATTGTTGATTTTTATCAAGATGTTGTATTTATGGAAGATATAACCAGATAGATAAAATGTGGAACTCATTAATACCAGTGAAATGTCCCAAATAGCGGGGAGAGCCCAATTAAAGTATTTGGTAATAAGTGTCATAAGGAACATTCCCATTAATACGAACAAATGAGCATGTTTGTGGAGTGTTACTTTGTTGGTAATATAGATTATGGATGGAACAATTATACTTGCAAGAAATAATTGTTTAAAAAACCAAAAACTTCTAACAAGTTGCTCATGTCCATTCATGCTAAAGATTATTTTTATTGCTTTATTTATGAAGTCATAAATATCATATGGATATTCCGCCCATTTTGCAATAGCATCATTGTAAATATTGAGGTAAATAAATGCATTATGAAGGGCAAGGAATAGAATACTCCAACATAAGAATTTCAGATAGATACCCTTAAATCTTTTTTTTATGATTGTTACTAGAGAATTGAAATTTTCGCAATTATTTAAGAAATAGCCAGAGCAGAAGAAAAATAGGGGCATGTGAAACTGATATATAAACTTGTCTATATCTCCTGGTACACCAGAATGTCCCATTACCATTAGGATAATTCCAATTCCTTTGGCTGTTGAAAGGGGGTTGTTTTTATCTTTATTCATCTATGAATGAGGTAAAACAAATCATTTGTTATTCGTCTATATGTGGCATGAAGGTGGCTTGTATTCATTCCTTTATTATATTCATCAAGTGGCATGATGAGAGGAATATACATGATCTTGAGATGGTGATGCTCACAGAAAACATTAATGAGACGTTCACTCATATATCCATAAATCCGACTTTGTATGGGATCATCGATAGGGGGGACCCTCCGTTCAACCTCAAAGAGTATATCGAAAAGCCACTCTGAATAAGCATCGAAATGTTTCCAATAGGTGATGAACATGTTGTAGCCTACAGACTTGTTGCTGTAATCCATTGTCTTTTCAAAAGCAGGAATATATTGGGGGGAATGTTCTTTAATAATCTGACGGAGCATTTCCCAGTCCTTGGCAATATGGTATTCTCCATATTGCTGTGTGTTGCTGACGCGCCAGTGACGGGTTGTGGGGAGAATGATGTCATATTTTTGCAAAACTCCCTCAAGATTAGGGAAAACGTAGAGCTGTTTTAGAAATGCCTCTGTAGAAATAAAATGTTTGTCTGCAGAAAACTGAGGCCATTTTTTCTTGAAGTCGAAATAACGACGGTAATGGTTTAATCCTACAATGTCGACATTCTTGAGATTCTTCCATGCCCAGTAGTGGCAGGTGAGTTCACAAAAGTGGGGGTTCTTTGTGGAGATATTATCACCTTCGCTATCAGGTTGATAGCCCGGTATTTGTTCATGTAGTGCAGCTCCAGCTTGGATCGGTAGGAAATATGGGTGTTGTGGTAGGGGTACTTCCTTATGGGCGCAGATGAAGATCTTGATGTTACTCATAGTCTAACCATGTTGTGTGTGAATGAAATCCGTATTCTTCCTATCTAAATGGAGGACGTTCTTGAGCATGCGTAGAACAAGTCCGGGGATGGCGAGAACCTTGGCGAAGGACCGAAAGCGGAGCTGGCGGGGGAGGGCAATGAAAAGAGAAACTGCCAACAAGACAAATAGAGTCCACCACTTTTCGCACCAAGTGGGCATAAAGATGGTCATAAAGATAGAGATGCCTGCCAATAGGACAATCAAGATTGAACGGGGGATCAGTGCCTGCTGAATCGTCTTGTCAACAAAGTTGATCTTTCCGTGAATG
>JAEEGK010009744.1_pt1 | contig 22346 bp, 13 predicted proteins | sample 8958771 | NCBI WGS metagenome assembly JAEEGK01 (sample SAMN16246547, study PRJNA631951) | gut metagenome | biome: gut microbiome; feature: rumen; material: SC-attached | host: Bos | place: Iran: Karaj | collected 2018-10 | reverse complement strand
AACAGAAGATAAAAATATAATAAATAATTTAGATAATTCAAATAAAAATATTACAATATTAAATCATATTGAAAAAATAAATGAAATAAAACATCCAAATAACAAAAAATTTACAGGTATAACTTGTGGAGAAGATCATTCAATTGTAATAGATGAAGATGGTAAAATTTTTGGTTTTGGTTTAAATTCAAATGGTCAAATTTTAAATAATAAAAAAAAATATATAAGTAAAATTACAAATTTAAAACCATTTAATAATGAAAATATAACAAATATTCAAAGTATAAAAGATATATCATTTGCTCTTAATGAATTTGGAGAAGCATATATTTGGCCTTGGAAAAAAGGAAAAAATTTTCAATATTATCCTTTAAAATTATCATTTAATTATTATTCAAAAAATTTAAGTAATAAAATATTAAAACAAGAAAAAATATTTTCTTTTTCTTGTGGATATAATTTTGTTATTTTTTTAACAATAAATGGTTATTTATTTTCAATGGGATCAAATAATAAATTTGGTCAATTAGGTCATGGTGATATAATACCAAAATTAAAACCAACTTTAATTGAATTTTTTTTAAAATCAAATGAAAAAATATTACAAATATCTTGTGGTTCAAATCATGTAATTGCAAAAAATGATATTGGAAAAATTTATTCTTGGGGATTTGGAAAATTTGGTCAATTAGGTTTAGGTCAATTATATACTGAATCTTATATTCCTCATTTAATTAAATTTCCTGAGAATATTTTAAGTATTTATCAAATTAGTTGTGGATTTAGAAGTTCTTATTTTTTAAGTGATAAAAATACTATTTTTATGTGTGGTTATGATGGTACTTTTCATAATATTTTTGTTCCTATTGAAATTAATTTAGTTTTAAAATATCCTGAATTAAAAAATAATAAAAATTGGATTTGTAGAATTTTAAATTGTTGGAATAAAAGTTTCTCTGTTTTTTATATTACTTTTTTAGATTGTCATTTAATTAATATTGAAGATGAAAAAGTTAATAATGTACTTAATTTAATTTCTATGAAATGGATTGATCAATCTTTTTCTAATTCAATTATGGAAGGAATGGATAATTTAAATAATACAATTGATAATAATAAATGATATATAAATTAATATATAATTAATTATATTTAATATTATATAAAAAAAAAATATGTTAAAATATTTAAATTTAATTATAACAAATTTATAAAAAATGAATCTCAAAAGAATGATAATTCCATCAAAAAATATTAAATATATTAAATTATGTATTATATCTGCACAATATGAAATAATTGTTAATTTAATATATATTCTATCATTTTTCTTATTTGTTTTCCAATTTGTAAGTCAAGGAAGATATTTCAGTAACTATGAACTTAGAAGAATGATAAGTAATGATTTTGAAGAATCAACATTTTTAAATATTTCAAATCAATCAGATTTTTTATCATATTTAGATTTTTTAGTATTTCAATTATATCAATATGACCCTTCAAATCATGGTAATAAAATTCCAATATATATTCCTTTAGGAAATATAAGATTAAAAAAATATTCAAACAATGGATCAAAATGTTCATCAATAATATCAAAATATGCAACTCAACCATGTATTAAAACAGATGATACAATAAGAACATTATATGATATATATGCAGATTCAGATTCATTTTGTGGATATACATATGATGGTGGATACAATTCTGATTTTTATAATTCAAAATATAGAAAATTAGAAAAAAAATTTATGGGTAAATATTCAAGTTATTACCTTTATTCAAAAGGACAAAATTTAGATTTTAATATTGATGGTTATATACAAAATTTTACTTCAATTACTGATTATATAACAACAGATAAAGATATTAAATTTATTGCAATTATTTTTAATTTATATTTCCCTCAAAATAATAATTATGCAACTATTATAGCAGGAATTGAAATGGTAAATCAATTTAGTTTTCCTTATAAAATTTTTAATTCTTCTGTTTTAAAAAAACAAGATTTTAGTCATGCATATTTATTAATTCCATTTATCTTATTCTCTATTTCTGTTGCATTAAATATTATTAAATTACTTTATGAAATGAATGTAAAATTTATTTTTAGTGTTCATTTATTATCATTTTTCCATGAAATTATTAATTTATGTTTAATTGCTTTTATCTCAATTTATTTTTCATCAACAAATGAACAAATTTTTTTTGATGATGATGGTTATGATATTAAAAATCCAGTTTTTCATGATTTTACTATTATTTTTTCAATAAGATCTTATTGTTGTATAATATTTTCTTTTTTATTAATGACAATACCATTTAGATTTTTTTCTTTAATTTCTTGGTATCCAAAATTAAGTGGTATTATTATTCAATATATTTGTGTTGTTTTTAGGATTTTACCAGGAATATTAATTCATTTAACGATTATAATATTGCTTTTAATTGTTTTTTCAATAATGAATTTTTTTATGTTTAATGGTCAATTTATGCTTTTAGAAAATATTTTAGCAACATTCTGTGATTTATTTAATTTAAATTCAATTAAAATTATGAATAATTCTGAAATTTTAGATCATTCAATTGGAAATAATAGATATTTTCTTTTATATAATTTCATTGAAAATATGATTAAACTTTATTTTATTAGTATATTAATAGCTACAATAACATTTTTATTAAGAAAATCAATAAAATTAGAAAGTGAAAAAGAATCAAATGATATAATGGATAAATTAAATGATATTGAAAATAAATTAACAAGTGAAGTTCATCAAATAGATTCTGCATTTAAAGATTTTCAAAAACAAATCTTATGGTTAAATATAGGAAATAAACCAGATTTATTTAATAATTATGCAGCATCAAATAAAAGACTTTTAATATTTACAAAATCACAACAAATAATTTCATTTTTAAAATATTTATTTGCAATTAAACCATATATGCAATTTAAAAATTTAAATGATAAATTTGGAATTATAATTCAATGCAGAGCGTATTCAGGAAAAATAAGTGATGAAGCTCTTGAAAATATTGATAATTTACTTGATTGGTTAGCATTTGTAGGATGTAAAATTCCTATTCTTTTATATACTAATGATAGATTAGAAAGAAATTTAAGAATGAAAATTGCTACTAGTTATTTACTTTTGAAATTTTCTAATTCGAAAGATGATATTAGTGAATTTTTAAAAAATAATACTGATAATAAATGTGAAATTGATGAAGATGTTCCTAATAAATTTGGTTATTATATTAAACATCAAATTTCATTTACTATATATAAAGTGAAAATTATTATATCAAATAATTGAATTATTTTTTTAATGAATTTTATATTTTTTTTTAATATTTCCTAAAATAAAATTTATTAAAATAATTTTTTTGGAAAAATTATTTTATTTTTTTTAAATACTTTATAATTTATAATAATAATAATGAAATTAAATATATGAACATAAAAAAATTAAAAAAAATAATATATTAATATATATTACAATTATCATCATTACTTTGTTCAGAATTAAGATTTATTTGAGTATTATATTTCTGAACAGTATTATTAACAATGTTTTTATCTTCTCCACCAAAACTATTATGTTTTGAATGATGAAATATTGTATTTTTATCATTTAATATATCAGTTTTAGGTAATATATCAGTTAAATGACTTTCATGTTGAAAAACTGAAAATCTTTTACTTCTCATTCTTGTCATATCTTTTACTAATTGGTAATTAAATCCTGATGTTTTTGGTGGAATTATAAATGCATTTTCTAACATTATATCATCCTTATAATCTGTATCATCTATATTATCAATATTATTATTTACTTTATTTCTTGTTTTTTTTAATATTGTATTTGGATTTATTATATTTTCTTCTTTTATTTCTTTTTCTTTTTTATTTTCTCTTTTATTTTCTTCTATTTTATTTTCCTTCTTTTTTTCTTCTTTTTTTATGTTAATATTTTTTTTAACTGTTTCTTTTTTGTTTTCCTTTATTTTATTTTTTTTCTTTATTTCTATTTCTAATTCTATTTCTTTTTCTTCTTTTATTTCATTCATTTCAAATTTATCTTTTATATTATTATTATTTTTTTCATTATTATCTTTCTTTTTTTCTTTTGAAACATAATTTCTAATTATTTTCCTAATATCTTCAATTGCATCTATAATATAATGAAAAGCCATTTCATAATTTTTAGTTCTTAATTCACTGCTTCTTTCAATATCTTTCATAATATTTTCTTTTTGAAATTGAGACAAAGGAACATAAGTAAAGATAGTATATTCATTATTAATAATTTTTTTAATAACATCTAAAGGTTTTTTATTATTTCTAACATTATCTTCAAATTGTTTTTGTATTTCAGATATAATTTTTAAAGTTTCATTTAAAGAAAATTCTTTCTTAACAATAACATTATTACTAATATTTTTTTCAATAGTAGAATTACTTAAATTTACTTTATCTTTTGAAGAAAATGAATCTCTAAAACTATGTTTTGGTGAAATAGGAAAAATTCCTTTTTTATTTAATATTTTAACAGGTTGATTATTATATATTTTATTCATTTCATTTGTTAAATTATTACTTGAATTTTTTCTATTTGTAACATTTTTTGATACTTCAGATATTTTTGTTGATTGTGAACTATCTTTAGAAAGATTACTTGATGATGGATTATTTTTATCTTTTTTAAATGTTGATTTTATTGAAAATTTATTTGAATTTGGTGTTTGTGATATAAATGTTTGACTCATTGTTGCTCTTTTAGTTTGATTTATTTTTAATTGTATATTTTCGTTTGTTTTTAATTTTATAGGTTCTTGTTTTTTTAATTTATTGCTTCTATCAAAAATTGTTTTTTTCTTCTTCGAAATTTCCATTTATGACTATCTATATTTTTTATATTATTATTTCATATTTTTAATATATTATTATTTAAAAAATTAATAATTTTAAAATAATTAAAAATAAATTTAAATCTATTAAAATTATATAATAAACCAAAAAAAGAAACTAAAACGAATATAAATAAATTAAAAAAATAAATTAAAAAAAATTAAAAAATAAAAATGAAATCACTTACAATATTCTCCTTAATTTTCTTAATACTTTTCCAAAACACCTTCACATTACATTTACGCAGAAATCACAGATTAAAAAAGGATAAAGGAAAAGTAAAAGAAAAAGAATCTGAATTAACAGAAATAATGGATCACTTAAAAAAAAATATGGAAAATGTAAAAACAGGAATTAGAAAAGCAATAAATCTCTTAAGTGGAAATGAGGATAAGAAAGAAGAAAATAAACCCGAAGAAAAATTAGAAGAATTAAAACCAGAAGAAAAAATTGAAGAATTGAAACCAGAAGAAAAAATTGAAGAATTAAAACCAGAAGAAAAAATTGAAGAATTAAAACCAGAAGAAAAAAAAGAAGAATTAAAACCAGAAGAAAAATTAGAAGAATTAAAACCAGAAGAAAAATTAGAAGAATTGAAACCAGAAGAAAAATTAGAAGAATTAAAACCAGAAGAAAAAAAAGAAGAACAAATCGAAGTTCCTGAATCCGGAATTCCAATTGATGAAGAACAACTTTTTGGAGAAGAAGCTGAACAATTATTCAAAGAATTAACTGCAGAACAAAAACCAGAAGAAATTCCAAATGATGAATATGATCCAATGGATGATTTATTTAATAATTTTGATAAATATAAACAAAAAGAAAATGAAAAAGAAGAAAAACCAGAAGATAAAAAAGTAGAAGAAAAAGAAGAAAAATTACCAGAATTAAAGCAAGAAGAAATTCCAGAACAACAAGAATTTTTTGATATTGATGATGTAGCAGAAGATAATGTTCATGATAATTTACCAGAAATGGATTCATCAAATGGAATACCAGATCAAGATGAAATTGCCAAACATGGAAATTATGATATACAACAACCATTCCAACCTCAACAACCATTCCAACCTCAACAACCTTTTGATCAACAAAGTGATTTACCTCAACAACCTTTTCAACAAGAACAACCTTTTGCTCAACAACCATTCCAACCTCAACAACCACTTCAACAAGAACAACCTTTTGAACCTGAACAACCACTTCAACAACAAAATGAGTTAGTTGAAGAACCTGTTGAACCTCAACAACCTCTTCAACAAGATCAACAAGTTCTTCAACCTCAACAACCACTTCAACAACAAAATGATGTAGTTGAACAACCTATTCAACCTCAACAACCTTTTGAACAACAAGATGTTTTACCTCAACAACCTTTTGAATTAGGAGAAGAAACTGGTTTAAATCAAGAAGATGGTTTACCTGAACAAAAAGCTGAACCTATTGTTTTAGAACCTGTTCAACCTGAAGTATTAAATCAAGAAGAAATTAATGATTTACCACAAGATATTGAGGATTCTAATAATCAAGATGAGAAAGTTCCTATGCCTGAAAGTGGAGTTGATGAACAACAAGAAATTCAAGAACCTTCTCCACTTATACAAGAGGAAAAAGAAGAGATTATAAGTCAAGAAAAACCTGAAGAAGTTAAAGAATTAAATCCTGTTAAAGAAATTGAAGAAGGAACTGAAGAAGTTAAAGAATTAAAACCTGAAGAAGAATTAGAAGGAATAAATGAGGAGAAAAAAGATGAAGATGAAAAAAAATTATCAAAAGAAGAAAAAAAAGCAGAAAAAGAAGAAAAGAAAGCTGAAAAGAAAAAAGAAAAAGAAGAAAAGAAAGAAGAAAAAGAAGAAAAGAAAGCTCAAAAAGAAAAAGAAAAGGAAGAAAAGAAAGAAGAAAAAGAAGAAAAGAAAGCTCAAAAAGAAAAAGAAAAGGAAGAAAAGAAACAAGAAAAAGAAAAAAAGAAAGCTAAAAAAGAAAAAGAAAAGAAAGAAAAGGAAGAAAAAAAAGAAGCTGAAAAAGAAGCTAAAAAGGAAAAAAAGAAAGAAAAAAAAGAAGCTGGAAAAAACAAAAAAAATAACTAAAAAAAAATTTGAAATTTAATATTAATAAAATTTAAAAATATTGTAAAAAGTTAAATATTCAATTTTTATTTTTTAAATTATTTATTTTAAATTTTAATTATTTTGAAAAAATTTGAGTTTTAAAAAATTAAATAAAAAAATGCTTTCAAATACTTTTCAAAATGAAGCATATGTACAATTATATTCTTCAAATAGTAAATAATATTTTATATAACTCAAATTATATTAAAATAAATTATTTATTAGATAAGGAATTATTAAAACAATGGAAATTTATTGGAAAAAACCAAAAAATATATGATAATAAAACAAAAAATTACATTCATTCATTGACAAATGGTGCACTTTCAAAAATGCAAATTCCAAATAATGAAAAAAATAATTTAGGATTGACTTATGGATTCCTTATTTTTCAAATTGATTTAAATGAAACAAAATCTTTTACTATTGAAGTTTCTATTTTAGATTCTACTAATGTAAAAAGACGTTTATTATTTTCTGCTTGTTCAAAAGAATTAGTGATTAATTCATTATATTGTAGAATTCCTTTAATTAATTTTCCTACTAATATATGGGTTAATTTGTCTATAGATATTTTTGGTTTTGTTAATGAATATTTTAAAAATATAAATTTTAAATGTATTAATTTTATTTGCCTTAGTGCAAATTGTAAAGTAAGAAAAATTTGTGCAATGAAAAAAAATTTTGTAGATTCTCTTAATGAATTTATTGATACTGGTGATGAAAATTTAATGCCAAATGATTTTTTATTACCAACTCAAATAGATTTTATAAATTTAACAATTGATATGAATCAAATTAATGATAATATTAATTTAAAATTAATTAAAGTTAATAATGGAAATAATACAAATTATTTGAATTCAAATAATAATACTATAAATAATAATATTGTTCCTATACCAAAAACTTCACAAGGTCATAGAACAAATCAAAGATTAAGTACTTTACATAATACAAATAATTTTAAAAATGTTCCAAATTCAACAACTAAAAGAAAAACTATTTCAACAGTAAATACAGTAACAAATAATAATAGTAGTAATTTAACTAATAATACAACAAATTCAAATACTAATTCTGCTAAAAGTAATAGTAAATCAAAAAGTAAAAGTTTAGGAAAACAATATTTAAAAAAAATATCATCATTTAATCCAACATTAAATAAAACTAAAGAAAATAATCAAAATATCAATTTGAATTTAACTAGAAAAAAAAGTACAAATACATTAAATTCAACAAAAACTATACAAACAATAAATAGTAATTTTTCTCCTACAAATAGTAAAATTAAACAATGGAATTTATATGATCAAAATGGAAGAAGAATAAATAGAAATGTTTCTCATATAAATGAAATAAGAGAAAATAATTTTGATTTATCAAAAACTCAAAAACCAATTAAATCAAAAACTCCAGATAGATCATTTGCAAATACATTAAATCATAGAACAAGTAATATAAATAATAATAAAAATAAAGAATTAAAAAATCAAACATTAAAATTACAAAAAACAATTGTAAAACCACCTTTATTAAATAATAAAGCAATTCCAGAAGTTTTTAAATTTAATAAAATCCCAATTAAAAATTTTAATATTGAAAATCAAATTGAAAATAAAAGTAAATTATTAGGAATTATTAATTATAATGATGATAATACTAATGCAAATAATAATAATAATGCTTCAATACAAGAAGTTGTTGATTATGATCAAAATAATACTTTATTAAAAGGAGAAAATAATACAACAAGAGAAAGTGAGAAAATAATTTACAGAGATAAAAATGATAATTTGAAAATATTAAATATAAGAATTAAAGATGATTCAATAAAGGATTCTCAAAATAAAAATTCAAATAAAAAAGATTTTATTGAAGAATCATTGAAAGAAAATTTATTACAAAATATAAATGAAAGTACTACAAATAGACCTTATACTCCTCCTGTTTCTAATATGATTCCTGATGATGGTTCTGATAATGTTAATAATAATAACATTAAAAAAATTAATGAAAGTATTATTAAAAATCATTATAATGAAATGGTTTATGATAAGGAAACTGGGAAATATTTTAATTCTAGAACTAATATTTATTATGACTTAAAATAATTTTTATTATAAATATATATATATTTTTTTTAACAAAAAAATAAAAATAAAACATGTCATCTAAAAGTATTTCATATATCAAAAATAATAAAAATTTTTTATCAGAAAAAGAATATAGAACAATTCAAATTTTATTTGATTTTTTATTTTATGATCAAACAAAATATTATGCGTCATATTCTCGTTTTGAAGAATGTTTTTCTTTTCTTCAATTACAATTAAATCTTTTTGATATTTTTAAAGAAATAATAGGATTAAATAAAAAATATTTAACAATACCTCGTTTTATAAATAAATATTTAGAATATAAAACAGGTAAATCAAAATTATCATTTCCATTAAAAAAATTTTTTGTATTTATTATGAATTCATTAATTAAAGATTGGAAAACTCAACATGCAGGATTTGAATTAAATAATCCAACTTATAATAGTAATAATTGTAAAAATTATAATAGAATAAGTGATTTATTTTTATTACAAGGTAAAAATAATGAAATTAAAGGATTACAATTATTATATGATGATATTTTTCCTTGTAATTTATTTAATGAAAGATCAATTGAACCTTTTTATAAAAGTTTTGCAATATCTTTATCATATTTAGAAGATTTTAAATCATATGATAGTATTACTCATATTTTTGGATGTTATACAAATAAAATTAATTACATTGGATTTAAATGTAAAAGTGGTATTATGAAAACTTTTGGAGAAAAAAATGGTACTCCTTTTTTATTTGGTGATTATGGAAATGAATTAAAAACTTTAAAAATTCAAATTACAGAAGAAAAAGGAATGAATATGATTTTACCTTATTTTACTGAATCTTCAATTACTAATGTTTGTATTGATAATTTACCAAAAGATTTAAAATTAAATGATAAATTAGGTGATTATTTAATTTTTGAAGAAAATATTTTTAAAGATTCACAGAAAATATCAGATGAGATAATAAAATATAATTTAATAAAAGATTTTAATCCTGAAAATATAGATTTATCAATAAGACAAAATACAGAAAGAACAAATAAAAATGAAAAATATGGAAGAAGAGGAAGAACAAAATCATTAAATGTTGATAGAGAACCAAAAAATAATTTTATTGAAAATATAAATAAAGATACTTTACTTAATGAAGCAGAAGAATTATATACAAATCAAAATAATCAAATTTATAAAAGACAAAGTTTACAAAATGATACTTTTAATACATCAAAAGCAAAAGATATAAATGAAAATGATAATTCAATTAATACATCAAGAATTAAAAATGATAATAATACAAGTTTTATAAGTAATAAAAGTAAAAATGTTGAAAAATGGATTTCTCCTTCTGTTAAAAATGTTAGTATTAAAGATTTAATTTCTTCTAAAGAAAATTATAATAAAATTGTTGAAATTTTAAAAATGGAAATTCAAAGAGAAATTGATAATGAATTAAATAAATATGATTATGATAGAAAATTTGATTTTTATGATGAATATTTACTTAAAAATTCTTTATTAGAACCTTATCCAATTGCACCAAAAAAATATGAAAGTTATACTGAAATTAAAGATATTGAAATTGATTTTAAAACTTTTAATGAAATAATAAAAGAAAAAAATTCTATGAATGATGATAATTCATTATATTTAATAAAAGATAGTGATAAAAATTTATATGATTTAAAAAGAATTTATTGTGATTGGAGAATATTATCAAAGTTATTGTATCAACTTCATACTACTTCATCAATTATTTCAATGATTGCTTTAATGAAAGCTATTAAAATTATTGAATCAATTGAAGAAAATTACTTTGATGAGAATTTTTCTCTTGAAGAAAAAATTAGAATATATAAAGCTTTAGTGAATAATGAAAGAACTGTAAATTATTATTTAAATAATGTTCAACCACAATCAAAAATTAAAAGAGGAATTTTAATAAATCAAAAACCAGAATTATTAGAAGAAAATAATGAATATTATAATGATATGATTACAGAAGATGAAATAAATAATAATGATATTATTAAAGTATCACAAAAATTAAATTCAATAAAGAAAATAATGGAAAAAGATATGAATAATTTACCAAAACTTTCATTATTATATAACAAATATAAAAAAATACAAAATATTTTAATAGATAAAATGAATAAAGAACAAGAAGCAAAAATTCTATCATCAATAAAATTAGATTACAATGAAAATTTAGAAGATATGAAAAAAATAATAGAAAAAGAACCAGTAAAATTAAATCAAAAAGAGATAGTTTTAATAATGCCAAATGGTGATATTAATACAAGTAGTTTTGCAGATTTAGACATTCAAAATGAATACACAAATATATTTAAAAAACAAGAAATTCCACAAGATACAATTGAAGAATTTAATGATCCTTTATTCCCAGCTGATTATTATAGTTTAGGTTATATTGAAAATTATGATGTTAAATGGGAAAAAGCAGATATGATTTTATATACAAATAATTTTAAAATATTACCACCAACAAATGAATTTGAAGGAACAAATTATCATATTAATACTGGAATATTAACTAATTATTATTATTTAAATGGAATTTATGCTTTATTAAAATATCCTTCTATTATTTATAAATTATTCCCTTTTTATGAAAAGAGTATTAATGGTTTATATGGTATAAATTTGAGAATTGATGGTATTTGGAAAATGGTTTTAATTGATGAAAGTTTTCCTTGTATTGATAATAAAAAAGAAAATAAATTTTTTGCATTTTCTTCAATAAATGCAAAACATATATGGTTAAATTTAATTGAAAAAGCCTATGCTAAAATTTGTGGAGGATATACAAATATTTTAAATGGTAATGTTTCAGAAATTTTTGATTTATTAACAGATGCGCCTACTAATAAAATAGAAATTGCTTCTTTAAAAAGAGAAGATATTAAAAATATTATTGAAGAATCTTTAAAGGAAAAATATATTATTTGTGCTAAAGCAAATAATTCAAGTTCATTTTCAGTTGGATTAATTCCAGGGAATAATTATATAATTAATGATTTAAAAAAATTTAATATTGGAATATCTGTTGAATATTTAATATTAATGAAAAATATATTTGGAAGTCAAAAATATTATGGTAATTGGAGTAAAAATAGTAAAAAATGGATTCCTTCATTAAAAAATCAAATACCAAAAAATGAAGATGAATTCTTTATCTCATTAGATGATTTTTATATGTATTTTAGTGTTATATATATTTGTAAAATTTACCCAAGTGAAAGTGAAAATCCTTATGTTTCATCAAATATTCATTATTCAAAAGATGAAATATTTCAACCAAATATTACTATATTAAATATATTAAAAGATGATACTAAAATTAATATTCAATTTCATCAAAAAAATCCAAAATTTAATCAATTTATAAATTTAATGCCATCATTTATTTTAATTACAAATGAAAATTTCAAATATATAAATAGTATAACATCAAATGAAAGAAATTTTTCAATTGATTGTACTTTAAATCAAGGGAAATATTATATTTATTCTGATATTATTTGTAGATATATTGTTAAAAATGTTGAAAATTTCCATGGATATACTATATGTACTTATAGTAATAATAAAGTTGAATTAGATAAATGTCAATTTGATTTAGAAGATATTTATACTGTATTAAAAATATGTCTTGAAGATTATTCATTAAAATATTTAAATCCTAAAAAATGTGATATGGGTTTTTTAATTTATGATAGTAGTATTCCAAAAGAGGAATATAAAAATTTTAATAAAAATAAATTCCCATTTTTATTTAATATTTATGATAATAAAAATGGAGAATTTGAACAAGAAATTACTATTATTCCAGAAAAAATTTATAAAAATTCAGTTAAAGATTATGCTTTTTATTTAGATAATGAAGATAAAAATTCACTTCCAAAAAATGAAGAAAATATAATATGTCAAACTTTAAAACAAAATGAAGATTATTTAGTAATGATATTAAAATTAAATGAAAACTTCAATTTTAAAATTAATTCTGAATTCAAAGTTAAAATTTCAAATGATGAATTAACAGACTATATAATGAATAATGGATTAAGAGAAGAATTAGATGAAGAAGGAATGATAATTCAATATATGATGGAATATGATAATGGATTTGTTGTTTTAATTCAAAATAAATATGAAGGTGATGATTTAAAAATGAAATTTATTATGAAAGGATTAAAATGTATTTGGCCAAATACTAATGATGTAGAAATTTTGTATTTTACCTTAAAAAAAAATAATACTAAATTATTTAAATTAAAATTATCAGAAAAAAATGTTTCTGGAATTGTTTCTTTCCAATTTCAATTTGCCTAATAGATAAATAGATTCTTTTTAAATTTATTTTTTTTAAAGATTTTTTCTTTTTAAATCATTTTTTATTTATATTTTAATATATATAAGATATATTATAGTAATGTTATATGAATTTAAGATAAATAAAGCATCATTCTTTTGGTTCATTAATTTTATTTTTACATTCAAAAATAAGTTTAATTATTTCAGGATAAAATTCAATAAATGAACCGGAATTATCTTTATCAAATGAAATAATATCACTTTCTTCTATAATTTTTTGAGTTTTAAAAGTTTTAATTGCACCACCAATAAAAGAGAAAAAACAAACATTTTTTAAATCTTGATAAATATTATTATTATTAAATAATTGTAAACTTTCATTAAATGAACCATTTTCTTCTGTATATTTACTAATTAAATCAATGAAAATTATATATTCAGAAATATATTTAGATATAATTAAACTTTCAAGAGCTTGTTCATATTCTTTTTTTGAAAATTGTAGTAATCCTTCCTCAAAAACTTTAAAAAAATAATTTTCTAAATTTCCTAAATTCGAATTTTTATTTGATTTTATATTTTTTAAATTGTCCTCATTATTCCCAAAATCTAAATTTACTTTTTTTGAAAATAATGATAATAAATCTCTTAATTGATTTTCTAATTTAGTTAAATTTTGTTTGTAAAAATCAAACATTTTATTTTCTTTATTTATGATTACTTCATCAGTTAAAAAATTAATAAATGAATATTCAAATTTTATATTATTATTTTGTTCGTATGAAAATTTTATAATATGTAATTCTTCATCATCATTATATTTTTCTTTATTTTTTAAAAATTCAACACTGAATTTTACTTCTAATATAGTTAACATTAAACAAATTGAAATATCTCTTGAATTACTTATTAAATAATTTAATTCACCTTCATTAATTAATTTATAAAAATAATTCACAATTTTTGAAATTTTAATATTTAAACATTCTAAAATATTCTCAATTACTTTATCTTGAATTTTCAAATTTTTTTTATTATTATATTCTATTACTTTCTCATCTTCTTTTATTTTAATAAATGAATCATTTAAAAATGCATTCCAATCATATCTTTTTTCAATTTGAAGATGACATGTTTTTTCAATTAAATTTTTACATGATTTACTAATTTTTTTATTAATTCTTATATTTTTTTGTTTTTCAATTGTTTCATTTGGTGATTCATTTTCATTAAATTTATAAATATAATCATCAAAAAGCATTTTATATATTATTAATCCTAAACTTAAAATATTAGTTTTTTTATCTTTTATATTTCCTATATCTCCTTCTGTCAATAAATAATTTGTAATTTCAATTTTAGATGAAAAAATAATTGATAAACCATAATCAAAAAATTTTATTTTAAAATTATTATCTGATACAAAATTTTTAAATGCAAAACTTTTACAAGATAAAAATGATAAAATTATATTTTTATCATTTAAAATTTTAAATGCAGGAATTAATTGATGTAAAATTCTAGAAACTAAATCTTCATTTAAACCTTTTCTATCTTTAATAAAATTTTCTAAAATTTTTCCTTCAAAATATTCTGTTACTATTAGATAAGAAGTTTCTGTAGTAAATAAATCAATAAATTGAATAAATTGTTCTCCTTTTAAAGTTTTTAATAACTCAATTTCTTTGTCAAATATTTTTTTATAAATTAAATTTTCATCAATTATCTTTTTTGAAATTTCTTTTATATATACATTATTCCCAGTTAATTTATCTTTTCCTTTTAAAATAGAAAAATCTTCAAAATCTTCAGATAATTTTCTTATATTAATAAATCTTTCTTCAAAATTCAATTTTTTATTTAAATTTCCCTTATTTAAAATATTAAGAGACTCTTCATTTTTAAATTCTTCAAAATTTACATTTTGAAAGAATTTATGTGAAAAATAATTATCATAATCAATTCTATTTTTTTGATCTTTTTGTAACAATTGATTAAGTAAATCAAATAAACAATCAGAAATTTGATTATCTGTATCATTAGGAATAGTAATTCCATCACTTTTTAAAATAGCATATAATAATTCTCTTTCATTTTTTGCTTTATAAGGTAATTTCTTATACAACAATTGAAAAATAATCACACCTAAAGACCATAAATCAGCTTTAGTATTATATTTTTTATTCATTAAAATTTCAGGTGCCATTGTCGCAGGTGTTCCTAATTTAGTTTGTGTAATATCTTCTTCCATAATTTTAGAAAAACCAAAATCACTTAATTTTGGAATAAAATGAATTAAAGGTATATTATTATCATTTTTTATTAATATATTTTTTAATTTTATATCTCTATGAATAACTTGTTCAATATGCATTTTATATAATATTACATTTAATTGAATTAATATTACTTTAACTTCATTTTCTGTAAAACCATTTTTTTTTTCTTTTAAAACTACTTCTAAATCACTATCACATAATTCCATTATAATAAAATGATATTCTTCATCTTCAAGATGTTCAATTAATTTAACACTATTATTTGTTTCACATAATTTCATTATTTCTAATTCTTTCCCAAAAGCTTCATATAAATACTCACTTCCTTCTAAAAGTGATTTACTTACTTCTTTTATTGCAATTAATTCATTATTTAAAATATTTTCTCCTTTATAAACTCTTCCAAAAGAACCTGATCCAATTTTTTTTATTATTTTATATTTATTACCAATTATTCTTTCCGATTCAGTCATATTAATATAAAAGTATTTTTTAAATTAAAATAAATAATCTTAATAAATATTAAATATGGCATTTGCTATTTTAGATGATGATAATGATTTCATTTGTCCTATTTGTTGTAATATTTTAAATGAGCCAATTGATTGTCAAAAATGTCAAAAAAGTTTTTGTAAAAGTTGTGTAAAAGAAATAAAAGATAATAATAAAAAAAATAATATAGAAGATTTATGCCCTTTGTGCAAATCTAAATGGGAACTCATTGAAAATAATGCGTTTAATAAAATTTTAATTAGTGCTTTAAAATTTAGATGTCCAAATTGTAAATATTGTTTTAAAACTCAAGAAGAATTTGATATACATAGAATAAAATGTAAAAAATATAAATGTAAAATATGTCATCAAGAATTTGAATTTGAAGAACTCATAAAACATTTATTAATCACTCACAAACAATTAGTTATTAATAAATTTAATTCATTTTCAAAAGAAAAATCAAAAAAATATATTCAATCAGTCGTTCCTAAAAGTAATTATCCAATAGGTCAAGATTATAAAAATATAAATTATAAAGATGGAGAATATATAAATTACTGGCATGTAAATAATGAAATCCCATTTTTAAATTCAGAATTACAAATTCCAAATGACGTTAAATTAGGCAAAAATAATTTATATTATTGTGGAAAAAATACTAATTTAAATTGTGGTTGTTGTGATGGAATATGTAAAGAAGGAAATTGTTTATGTATAAATTGTATGGAATTGAATAAACAATATAAATATTTAAATCCTTATTATTTAATTAATAAAAAAGCCAGAGCAGCCAAATTAGATAATGGAAAATTTAGATGCAGATATAAATATTTTTGTACTGAATTTATGAATGGAAATACAATGAAAAAGGAAACTCAATGTAAATTTCCTAATAATCCATGTGATGCATGTCAAGTATTAAATAACCTTTATAAAAAGTATTTTAATGAATAAAAATTGTTTATATATAAAATAAAAAAATAACAAAAAAAATTAAATATACAAAATTAAGAAAAATATTTAATTATAGAAAAAATAAAATGTCAAAAACTTCATCATTAATTATTATTTCAGTATTATTCAATGTAATTTATTCATTATCAATTCCAATGAGAAATTCAACATATGAATTTAAAAGTGATTGTGAAGGATATGGAAAATCAGAAATTCCAACTCAAGTTAATGATTGTATTGATTATCATATTAATAGAAAATTTAAATGCTGTTATGTAGAAGTTAATGATTTAGAGACAGGAGAACCAAAAAGACTTTGTATGAGAGTGAAAAAAAAAAATAAAACTGATTTAAATCAATTAAAAGATTTTGTTTCAACACATGGATTATATAGTGTTGTGACATGTAATGAAAATTATTTAAAAAATTCAATTTTAATTTTTTTAATCTTTTTATTATTTTTATAAAATGTCTTTATTAAAAACAAAACAATGAATAAATAATATTTAATAAAAAAAAAATAAAATAAATTTTTAAAAAAAATATTCAAAAATAAATTAATGAAATATATACTTAAAAAAAATTAATGGAAAAAGAAAATGAAAAAAAAGAAAAAGAATTTGAAATAATAAAAAATGACACATATGCAAAATTATCTTTTAAAGTAATAATAATAGGAGATACTGGAGTAGGAAAGACTTGTTTAAGTGAAAGAGCATCAAAAGGATTTTTTTCAGATATATCAACACCAACAATTGGTTTTGATTATTATAAATTTATAGTAAAATATAAAAATGAAATAATTAAACTTGAAGTTTGGGATACTTGTGGACAAGAAGCTTATCGTTCTTTAATTACAGGTTATTATAAAAATTCTTATTTAGCAATTATTGTTTATGCTATTAATAAGTATATAATAAAATTAATTTATTTTATTTTTATTGTTTTTATAGTAAAAATTCATTTGAAGCTATTCCTGAATGGATTAGACAATGTAAAGAAAATTCAAGACCTAATATTAAATTAATTTTAGTTGGTAATAAAAATGATATTGATGAAGAAGAGTAAATTTTTATTTTTTTTTTACATTTTTAATTATTTTAATAGAAGGGAAGTTGAGTATAAAGAAGGAGAAAATTTACAAAAAAATCATGAAATTGAATTATTTATGGAAACTTCTGCTAAAAAAGGGGATAATGTTGAACAATTATTTTGTTATGCTGCAAAAATGATTTATGAACAATATATAGAAGAACAAACAAAAATTCCAGTAATTTTTTTTTTTATATTTTTTAGACAATTGATAAAGAAATTATTGAAGATTTAGCAGTTAGTGATTTAGGAGATTCTAATAGTAGTTGTTGTTATTTATTCTAATAAAAATTATGATTTTTCAATTTTTAAATATAAAAAAATAAAATACTTAATAAAAATCATTACAAAAAATTTCCATTTATTTATAAATACTATAATAAAAAAATTATCTAAGGCATATAAACATCTCTAAATATATTTAATATTACAAAAATCCTTTGTAAATTTGTTTTTATATATAAAAAAATCTTATTTATATGTTTTTATTATATATTTTACTAATTTCAAATTTGTTATAATTATTTGAATTATTAAATCTAGGAAATTCCCTTTTAGTATAAAAATCTTCTTTAAAATTATTTTCAAAATTATTTTTATTTATAAAATAATTACAATAATAATTATATTGATTAAACTCATTTTTTCCAGTATAAAAAGCCATTTCTGAAATATTTTTAAAAGCATTTGAAATTTCATTTTTAAATTGTAGATCTTCATTTCTATTATATAAACTTTTAATATTTGGTTTATTATTATTTAAATTTTCCTCAATAAAAGAATTAGAAATTGAATTTCTATTTGAATTATTCATACTATTAAAAACAGAAGTTCCAGTTTCAGTTGATTGTTGAGTTAAATTAAAAGAATTAGTACTATCACTATGAGTAATATTATTATTTAAAATTGAAGAATCACTTTCATCAAAATTATCATATTTATTTTTTCCTGAATTAAAAACTAATTTTTGTTTTCCAAGAAAAATTGGAGTTTTATTATTTAAAGCTTTATTAAATTCTCTATAATTTGTAAATTCAATAAAACCAAATCCTTTTGATCTTCCTGTAACTTGATCAAAAATTATTTTAACACTTATAATAGATGTGTATAATTTTAAAAAATAATTTTTGAGTTCATCATTTGTTATTGTTTTATCAATATTTCCAACAAATAACTAAAATTAAAATTATATAAAATTTATACAGTAAATTTAACTGGTTTTATTAAATTTAAACGGTCATAATTTCTCATCCAATTTAATTTAATGATTATTTTTTTATATATTTTTCCATTATATTTATTTAATATTTTTAATGCAGTTTCATAAGAATCAAATTCTAAAAAAGCACAACCTCTCTTTCCATTTTTTGCTTTTATTGTAATTTTAATAGGGAAAATTCCTAATTGATTTAAAGTGTCTTTTATATAATGTGAATCCATCCATGATTCAATATTACCTAACCATAATGTTTTATTTGTTGTATTCATTTTAATATATTATTTATTAAATTATAATTTTTTTTAATTTTTGATAAAAAATACTTTTTTTTATTATTAACATTGTTAATGAAATTACTATATAAATTCTAATTTACTATTAATTTATATAATAATCATATATTTAAAAAATTAGTTTCTAAAATTTAAATCATCAAACATTTGAAACAATAAAAAAAAAGACAAATATAAAAAATTTAATAATAATTATCAAATACATAAATTACCCCTTTTTAATTCATTTTAATTTAATTTCCCACCAAAAACTTAAATAAAAAAAAATGAGTGAAATTGTTCTAAAAAAAAATTCACAACAAAGTCAATTAAATGATGAAAATTCAATTTTTCGAATAGTAATAGCAACGGATACTCATTTAGGTTATCTTGAAAATGATGAAATAAGAGGAGATGACAGTTTTAATTCCTTTGAAGAAATATTGAAAATTTCAAAATCAGAAAATGCAGATTTTCTTCTTTTAGGAGGAGATATGTTTCATCATCATAATCCTTCAAAAAAAACAATAATTCGTGCAGGGAATATTTTACAAAAATATGTTTATGGTCAAAAAATACATAAATATGAAGTTTATTGTTATGAACCAAATTTTAAAAATGAAAATTTATCAGTTGAATTACCAATATTTATTATTCATGGTAATCACGATGATCCAAGTGGAATAGAAAATATATCATCAATTGATATTTTTGCAAATAAAGAATTAAATTATTTTGGTAAAATAAGTAATTATGAAAATTTTGATTTATTTCCAATTTTATTTCAAAAAGGAAAAATAAAAATAGCATTATATGGAATAGGATACATAAAAGATGAAAGATTATATTTAGCACTTCAGAATAAAAAAGTAAATTATCATAGACCAGATGATTATAAAAATTGGTTTAATATTTTAATAGTTCATCAAAATAGATTTAAAGGACATAATATAGGAAAAAATAAGAAAAATTATTTACCAGAAGCATTTATTCCTTCATTTTTTGATTTAGTTATTTGGGGACATGAACATGAATGTTTCACTGAACCAATATATAATTCTGAAGTTGGTTTTCATATTTATCAACCTGGAAGTTCAATTGCAACAAGTTTAATTCAAGCAGAAGCAAAAATGAAACATATTGGTTTATGTGAAATTACAGGTGATAAATTTAGAATTTTACCAATTAAATTAGAAAGTGTTCGTCCTTTTATTTATAATCAATTTGAATTAAAACAATTTTCAAATGTTATTAATAGTCAAGATGATATTGAAAAAATTTTATGTGATAAAATAGATGAAGCTTTAGAAGAAGTTGATTCAGGAAGAAAAAAAGAACCTAAAATTTATAATGATTTATTACCTATTATAAGATTAAAAATTGAATATTCTGGTTATTCTATGGTTAGAACTATTCAAATGTTAAGAAAATATTCTGATAAAATTGCAAATATAAATGATGTTATACAATTTTGGAAAAAAACTGATATTTTTAATACTGAAAAAAGAAATAATAATTTAAATGAAATTGATATTGAAAATCATAATTCTGATATTGAAGATGAAGAATTTGTTGATACTCATGAAGAATTAAGAAAGTTTATTGTTGAAAATATATCTAATTATTATATTGAAAAAAATAAAGGTAATTTATTAAATGTTGATATATTTGCTGATTATTTAGAAAAAAATGTTGAAGGAAATGAGAAACATTCACTTAATTTTTTATTTAAACAATTTTATGATGCTGGAGTTGCAAATGGGAAAATTGATAATAATGATATTTTAAATTCTATTAATATTTCTGATAATATGAAAAAAGATGTTACAGAAATTACTGAACAATTAGTTAATAAAATTGATATAAATAATGCAATTGCAAATGGTAAAGATATTGATATGAAAATGTTAAATAAAAAAAAGAAAAAAACATCTAATATACAAGTTGGAAATAATATTATTCATATGGAAAGTCAAAATAATTTTTCAAATGAGAAAGCTGAAGATAAATTTAATAAAGATTTATCTCAAAATAATTTATCACAAAATTATAATTTATTGAAAGGATTAACATATTTAAAAAATGATGAAGATAAAAAAATTTCTATTAATATTGATAATAAAGTATATAATAATAATTTAAATAAAAAAATTGTTAGTTTTGGAAGAAAAAAAATAGTTTATGAAAATAGTGAAAGTGAAGAAAGTGATAGAAATTTCATGGATAAAAGTGATAGTGACGAAGATTTTAGTAATTTAAATCAAAGAGGTAGATATAATAAAAAATATAATATTCAACCTAGGAAAGTTGGAAGAAAAAAAAAAACAAAATAAATAAATTATTATATTTAACAGTGAATATATATTTTTTATTTTAATATTTTTATATTTATATATCTTATTTATTTTTAAAATAAAAATAATTATTTTTATTCATAATATTCTCAATTAATTTCTTTTTTTAAAATATAATAAAAAATTTAAGTTTAAAATTTAAATTTAAATTTAAGTCAATTGAAATATTAATTTGATTGGGGATTGGGGATTGGGGATTGGGGATTGGGGATTGGG